>WNFW01000441.1_pt1 | contig 26445 bp, 15 predicted proteins | sample 5400131 | NCBI WGS metagenome assembly WNFW01 (sample SAMN13153362, study PRJNA577476) | soil metagenome | isolation source: 20 cm soil or saprolite under grassland replicate 1 | place: USA:California | collected 2016-06-15 | reverse complement strand
AACTACGCCCTCACGGATGCCGGGACCGAGGGCCATCATCCAGGTGGTTCGGGAAAGGACATCCCCCGTACGGTGGTGCTGAAAACCGTTGCCGCCGGCGTCCTCGTCGGCGTCACGCCCGAAGTCCGGAAGTATGAAGAGTGTGCACTTCCCCGCATATTCCGGTTCGCTCTGGATGGCCTTCCAGATTTCCGCCGAGAGGCGGTCCGTCCGCCGGATTCCTTCGATGTACAGGGAATACGCGCCAGCGTGGGCGATATCGATGTCGTGCAAGGTAACCCAGAGGAGACTGGGAGCAAACTGCCGCATCAGTTGCCGGACGATATACACGGAGAGTTCATCCGGGCTCGACAACGTTAGCGCGTGCGCCCTGAAGTCCTCCACCGAGAGTTTCAGGATCGTCTCCAATTGCTCCAGCTCAAAGATATTCCCACTTAGCTGCGGCGCGTACAGCGGCGTCTCGTAGCTGTCGCGAAGCAAATGTCCGTAATCGCCCTGTCCGGAAGTTGCCGTGCCCAGCAAGTATTTGGGCAGAATCACTTGCGCTCCCCAGCCGGGACCAAAGGAGCGGTGACTACTCTCCCCAATGCGATTAAACCCGTTACTGGGAGCAACGACCCAGACATCCGAAGCAGGCCGCTTCAATTCTTTGCGGAAGTATTCGAACACCGTGGGAGATTCGGGTGGAAGCGAGGCAAAGTTATTTATGGTTTCATAGACTCCCGTTGCCAGGCTTGCGGTGGCGACGTAGTGGCCGAGGATTCCCCGATTGACCACCTGCGTGAAAAACGTCGACTGCGGGGCTAGTTCGCGCAGCAGGTTCGGAATATTTTCCTGGCCTTCCGGGGCAAAAGTCTCCTGATCGCGCGCCCCGCCGCCGAAGGTGATGACGATCACCTTCCTCTTGGACGGGGGCGTTGCTCCAAAGGTCCGCGGGCCCGTAGGCAATAAAGCGCTCCCAAGTGCCACCTTCGCTGCCGAGCGCAGAAACTCCCGCCGCGTGAAGGCAAGTTGCCGCGCAAGTTCGCGAGGATTCGCGTTGCTCCCGACACCCGGCCCGGCGCGGTGGTTTGCCATTCGAAATGGGGCATGAACGGTCACGAGCAACTCTGCAAGGTTGGTATAGGACACAGGAAAACCAGTGTCAAGATGCGCGCATCACTTGGCGCAGGGTGAAGCAGTACACGTCGGCAGCATCAGGGTTTGCCATCGGCGCCCGGTTTCTCCGAGTAAGCAAATTGCCGAATCTCTGCCCTTTGCTTATCAAGATCAGAGAGGTGCTGCTCGCGGAGTCGCTGATAAATGGTGAACTCCTTCTGGGCAAGATCTTTTTCACCGGTTCGAACGTAGGCTTGAGCCAGCCGGTAATGCACGTCGGCCAAATCCGGGTTGAGTTCCCTCGCGCGCAGATACTCCGGGATGGACTCCGCATATTTTTTTTGATCCGAGTGGAGATTGGCCAATTGCAGGTGCGCCTCCGGCAGGTCCGGTTCGAGGGCGATGGACTTCTTTAGGAGGAATTCAATCTGACTAACATCCAGGTTGGTATCCTGCTCCCTTTTGCTCTTCCAGAGGCTCACGGCGTAGTAGTAGAAGGCCCGGCCATTCGTCGGCTGAAGCTCGGTGAATCGGCGAAAACGTTCCATCACCTCGCTGGCCTGACTCGGTGAGCTATCAAAGGCGCGGGACAAAAAAGGATAGACGCGGGGATCCGAGGGATCCAGGTCAGCAGCGCGGAGGAGCGACTTTACGGCGTCGTCGTACTTGCCAAGGGAATAGTAGGCCATCCCGAGACCGATGGCCATGCGAGAAGAGTCCGGATGGCGTTCCGTGCCCTGGCGAAAAACTTCGATGGCAGGCTCCAGGGTGCGGTGGACGAGAAGTTCACTGGCCCAATCGAAAATGTTGCTCTCGCTGGGGTCCATGTGCGCTGCGGTTTCGTATTCATTTTCGGCGGCTACGAATTTGCCGTCTTTTTCCTCCACTTCGCCAAGGAGGTTGTGCAATTCCGCGGTGTTCTTGCGCTTCAGAAGATCCTGAATCAGTTGCCGGGCGTTGGCGAGCCGGCCGATTTGAATGTAAGCCAGGGACAAGTCGTAGCCGTTGTCGTAGGAGGAAGAATTAATTTGCTGGGCCTTTTCGAGAAAGGGGGCGGCGTCGGCGATTTTACCAGAGCGAACGTAGGATTCCCCCAGATTGTGATTGGTTTCAAAGTTCCGCGGGTCGAGTTCGACGGCTTTCTTGAACTGCTCCGTGGCGAGATCAAGTTTTCCCAGACGCGCGAGATTGCTGGCAAGGTTCGTTCTAGCGGGCGCAGAATCCGGCTTCAGGAGCACGGCTTTGTGGAGGTGTTGCGTGGCTCTGGCGTCCTCGGATTCCGCTGAATAAATCAATCCCAGGAGTTCCTGGACTTCAAAACTCTCTGGAGCTTCGCGCACTAGGTTCTCGAGCTTTGCGGCAGCTTCTGGATAATGCCCCGAGTCATATTCGGCGACGGCCGCCTGGAATTCACGATCCAGATACCGTTTCTGTTGGGCAGCCGCTCCAGTGGCCGAAATGACCGCCAGAGTCGCCACGAAGACGTTTCTCAGGTTCACAGTCTTTTTAGGTTACCACCGCGCCGTGGCGGACGGGGCTAGGGGAATCAGAGAAAACCAGAGTAAGAACAAAGAAAGCGTCCCGGCCTCGTCGGGATGCCTTCTTTGCGGGTTGTCACTTGGGGCCTAGTAGTAAAGCTTCAAGGCGAACTGGATCTGCCTTGCATCGTAAGGAGCATCTCGGGTTGAACCGATCGCGCCAAAGTTCGCGCTTGTGAAATTGGTCGATCCGGAGATTGAGACAACGCCGTTACCCCCGAATCCGGGAGAATTGAAGTTGGGATGGTTGAGAATGTTGAAGATCTCCGCCCTGAACTGGAAGCGCACGCGCTCGTTAAACGGGATATCCTTAAAGGTTGAAAAGTCGAACCTGTGGAATCCCGGCCCAGGAATATGCGATCGGGGACCACCCAAGGCAGCAAGCCCGGTGAGAGCCACGCAACCTGCCGGCGTGTTAGCGACGGGTACGCCGCCGGCGCCCAAGACACAAGGTTGAGCAAAGGCCGCAGGGTTCCCGATCCAACCTAACAATCCATTCGAGAGGGTGTGCAGTCCTAGTTGCGGGTCCTGTCCCTGAACCAAGAGGTCGCGGCAGCCCGTTCCTGATGTCGTGCCCGTGGGGCAATTGAGAGTAATGGGCTGGCCACCCTGGAGCGTGGTGATCCATTGGACGCTCCAGCCTCCGACCAGCTTGTTTGTGAACCCTGTGGCGTCGGGCATGTACTTCTTGCCCTTGCCGAAGGGAAGTTCGTAACCACCGCTGAAGTGGAAGACGTTGCGGATATCGAAATTTGCCAGGCCGTAATCGCCCTGGATCCCGAAACCAGGAACGCTAGGAGCACGGTAGCCGGACAAGCTTCCGCCGTTGAGCAGGTCACCCGCATCGGTGCGCGTCTTGGACCAGGTATAGGTGCCCAGGAAATTTAGTCCATTCTTATATTGTTTTTCGACTTTTGTTTGAAGGCCATGATAAGCGCTGCTTCCCTCGGTGGCCGCGTAGCTTGACCCTTGTCCGAAGTCGCGGAACGGAAGAAAGGGCGCGACCGTTATGTTGGCAGGCAAGATCTGGGTCACGTTATTGGAACTCGGAAACGATTCCAAATGGCGCGCCAGAGAGGTGACGTAACCAGCCTGGACGGAAAGGGAAGGCGTCAATTGATATTGGAGGGTGAAGTTGCCGCCCATCGAGTAAGGAGTTTGGTAGTTAAACTGGATTCCGCGCAACGCCAAGCCGCTCGCGTTGACCTGGAGCGGGCTCAACGGAGTACAAGAAAACCCCGTTTCGAAAGTTGCCGTTCCACCGGGACCGGCTGTTGCGCAGCCGGGGAAGGTAATGGGGGTGTGGCTGTTGGGTTCCGGGAAGTTGAAATTGAACTGGAAGGGATAGTTTTCGCCAAGATTGGGTGAAAACCCGCGGTTCTCAAAGCCGTTATAGAAGAGGCCGAAGGCACCGCGCGCAACCAGCTTTGGGCTGACTTGATAGGCAAAACCAAGCCGGGGGGCAAAATTGGTCTTTTGCGAATTGCCAAGCCCGCTTCCGTACGCATTCGTGGCGGCGCATTGGATGCCGTCAGCAGCGAGCAAAGTGGTGAAGCTCGCGGAGACGAAAGTGTTGCTGCAGGAGTCCTTTCCGCCTGGCATAAGATAGGTTGGACCGTTTAGCGGACCACCAGAGGGAATGAAATTGGCCTGGTTTGAATGGTGCTCGTAGACGAGCCCGAAGAAGTCCCAACGCAGGCCGAGGTTAACGGTGAGCTTGGGAGTAATCTTGATGTCGTCGTTGCCATATATACCGTAATAGTTTTTTCCATTGTCGGTAAGGGATATGTTTGAGAGGTAAATCTGACTGGAGCCTCCAAGGTAATTCACGCCACCCGCTACCGTCGAAGTAATGGGAGTTAACAAGAAATCGACACGTCCTGTACTACCTTTATTGGAGTTCACGACGTCCGTATAGTCACCGTTGTAATCGAACTCTCCGCGAGACCACGGAGGTTGGAGGGTCGAGAACTTGACGTGCTGATACTCGATCCCCATTTTAAAGCTATGTTTGCCGTATATTTTCGTAACGTCGTCGGTGAGCTGAATTGTTGAGGTGACTTCATCCGACGGCAGAAACGCATTGCTGCCCAGAGTTTGCAGGCCGTTGATCGCGAAAGCGGGAAGCCCGCCATTCAGGGAGTTCTGAGCGACGTCTTGAATGCCATAGGTTCCTGGGATGTTGGTTAAATTATTGGCTTCCGGCGAAACGCGCGAGGTATGTAAGTAGTTCAAGCCGGCGCGCGCAACGTTGACCAAAGTGGGCGAAAACGTATGAGTCCAGCCAAGCGCGCTTTGCTGCGCATTTGCCGTCTGCGTCCCTTGCTGGAAGCCGCCGCCGTCCGCGACACCGCCGAAAATACTGGGAATGAGCTGGGGATCGTCCACATAGCTAAACCGGAAGAACAGGGCGTTTTTTTCGCTAAAATTGATGTCCAGCCGGGAGTCAAAGGCGTTGCGGTTTTCGCTCAGTTTCGGTGAATTGGCGAAGTTGGAGAAAAGCTTCCCGTTGGTTGGACCTGGGTACAAATTCAAGAGGTTGATAGCGTTAGAGTCCAAACGGCCGACGGGGATCATATTTAGGTCCCCGCAGGCAGATATGCTAAACGTGGGCGTGCCAGGCCCGCAGATTGTGCTAAAAGGGTCGCGGACGAATCCCGTGGTTGTCGCCACCAGGCCTGAAACAGGATCAACTGCGCCCGCCGTGACCGCTCGAGTGGTTGCAGGGTCCAGAACAGTTCCGACCGGGATTGATCGGTTCAAAGCATCCGCCCTCGCACCAGTCTGAAGGGTAATCAAGTCCTGGAAATTGGTGTACCCGCTGGTGCGTTCAGCGGCAGTGGGAACGGTGCCCGTAAGAATCGTTCCCTGACGCCTGCGAAAGCCTTCAAAATCACCGAAGAAGAAGACTTTGTTGCGGCCGTCAAAAAGATGTGGGATTACAACCGGTCCGCCACCGGACAGCCCAAACTGATTCTGGCGTAATTCGCCCTTCTTGATTCCGCCAGCATTTTCAAAAAAATCGGCGGCATCGAGCTTATCGTTGCGGAAAAATTCCCAGAGGGCGCCGTGCAGCTGGTTGGTGCCGGATTTGATGGTGGCATTGAGAACCGCGGCACCTGAACGGCCGAACTGCGCGCTGAATCCCGATGTTTCAACCCTAAACTCATCAATCGCATCGACTGGAGGCAAAACGACGAAGTTCGTGCCGTTGAGGAAGTCCACCGTGTCCGAATTGTTGTCAATGCCATCGAGCAAATAGTTGTTCTGGGCTGGCCGATTTCCATTAGCAGCGAAGGCGCCGCTGGCGGCATTGCCTCGTGTATCTGCTTGAGGGCTGTTCACGCCCGCGGCGAGTTGGGCTAGAAACGTGAAGTTCCTGCCATTCAGGGGAAGATCATTCACGTTGCGAGAGCCTACAACCTGACCCACGGCAGCATTTTGGGTCTGGAGAACAGGTACTGTCGCCGTGACCTCCACTGTCTGGGTTACAGCGCCGGGCTTCAGCGAGAAATTGACCACCACGTCCGCACCGACGTCGACTACGATGTGGGTTTGTGTGGTGGTCGGGAATCCCTCAAACGTTGCGGTGACCTTATAACTACCGATTTTAACCGGAGTGAAGTTGTAACTTCCGTCTGGCGCTGTCGTGGTCGAGAGGGAAGCACTCGTGCCTTCGTTGGTCAATGTCACTTTGGCGCCGCTGATCGCCGCCCCCGAGGCGTCTGTCACGGTCCCGAGGATGGCACCTGTATCCACTTGAGCGCGGAGCGGAGTAGCCGCGAAGAATAGAACAACAAAGATCAACGCGAACCACCGTCTCCGGCTATCAAAAAATGTGATCCAAGGTTTCGCCTTCATCGTCGTCCCTCCTAATTCCTATGGCCCGAAAAAGGAAATGCGGGGCTTGGCCTAACACCTCAGGCACTCGTTCCTAACCGTAAAGGGATCGAGGGCAGAAAGCGCCCGCGGCTGACAACTACAGACAGAAGGTGACTGGGAACAAAGCTGCAAGTCGAGATGGGACAACCCACGACCATCCCTCGCTACTTGACGTTCAAACACTAAACCCGCACCCCAAACAGCTTAACCGCTTAACTTGTTGCGGCACTCCATCACAATTGTTCAAATGCTGTCAAGCTTTTTTTTGATATATAGTTTTGTGCAGCCCCCGTACGGTATGAATTCACACCGCTTCAGACCAATGTCGAGGATGGTTCGCTAGACGCAGTCCTCAGCGATACCAACTATGACCCGCGCCGTACGCAAGAAGCGGCCAGCCGAATGATGTCGCACAACGTCAGCGGCGTGGCGATCATGACTTCCGAGATCAACTCGTCGTTAATCAACGAATTGGCTGGCAGGAAGATCGCCGTCACATTTCTAGACCATGCGCCGGCGCGAGGGTACGTGAGCACGCTGCGTATCGACTACAAAGCGGGAATCGAACTGACGGTAAACTATCTTTACAACTTGGGGCACCAAAGGATTGCTTTCGTCGCCGGAAGGCCCAAACTTAAGTCGAACATTCTTCGGCTGGAAGCTTATGAGAAGGCGATGTCCCGGCTGGGACTGAAACCAGGGCCGGTAATTCATGGGGACCTGCGTTTCGAAAAGGGACTGGCCGCGGGTCTGGCAATTGCGAAAATGTCTCCGCGACCTACGGCCGTGATGTCGGTGAATGACCTGACGGCGGTGGGCGTGCTGAAAGGACTGACGAGCGCGGGTTGCCGCGTTCCTGAAGATATTTCCGTAACCGGATTTGACCGCACTCGCCTGGCGGAATACAGCAACCCTTCGATCACCACAGTGGACATTCACCGGGATTTGCCCGGGCAAATGGCGGCGGACGTTCTGCATGAGCTTTGCAGCTCCGCAGACCCCCATGGCAAGGAACACGAGATTCCTGCGGAGCTGATTGTGGGACATTCGTCCGGGCCCGCACCCTCCGGAGTGAGTTTGTAAAGACGAGTGCTGAAGCGGTCCGCCCACCTTAACCTGTCCTTGTCGTGTCCGATTCCGCCCCGGCATTGAGATGCTTCCGTCGCCAATAAGGCATTTTGCCAAACAGTAGTTGATGGACCGCCAAAGAAATTTGAAGCGCTGAAGAAATTTGCGCTAACATCCCAACTTCCGCGAGAACTTCGGGATGCGGCCTGACATAAAAGGAAACCACAAACTTTCACGCCGAACATTTCTGGGAGCGTTTGGGTGGAGTCCCCTGCTTTTTCTTCCCGCGCCTCTTGATTCCGCGGTTTATCCCTGCTTGACTCCATATCCCCTCGCGGAACGGACGCCTTCCTTCCCTTTTGCGGAATCGCGGTTAACCCCGCATTATCCGGCGAAATCTCCTTTGGACGATGTGCTCCGCTACGTCATTCCCGGCACCGATGAATATGTGACGGAAAAATACGCCGCGGAAATCGCGCTACTCCTCCACGCCTGGGCGAGAGACTTGCGCTCGGGCCCACGCTCTCTGCAAACCCTCGCGGACTTGCTGGACTCTTCCTTCAAAGCTGCGCCGCTAATCCCGGCACAAGAAACAACGGTGCGTTCAGGGAATGGAATTGAAGTCTTTCGAAGAAAGTTTCCCCGCGGGGCGGTGTTGGGTCCCGGGAAATTCCTGGAACAAGTCCGGATTTACCTGGCCCCTGTTATGCGCTTAGAAACTGTGGAATTCCAAATCTTCGAAATCGAGCAAACGGCGAACTCTCCATTGCGAGTTCGCACAAACATTCGCTACGACCTTGTGGGAGTTACGGACAACTCACTGCGTGAGGAACGCATTGGAAATTGGCTCACCGAGTGGATCCGCAAGGACTCCGGGGACTGGCGCGTTTCTAGTTGGGCGGCGACGGAGGAAACCCTCAGCCGTGGTCAGCAGCCGACTTTCCTGGATGTCAGCGCGCAAGCTCTTGGCGCAATTGAGTCTTACAAAACTCAAATGCTTCGGAGCACCGACTACTGGCGCACCGTCCTGGACGAAGCGACCGGCATCAACGTCTACGGTAACTGTGGGGTCGCCGCCGGAGACTTCGACAACGACGGCCACGACGATCTTTATGTCTGCCAGCCTCCCGGTCTTCCCAACCGCCTTTATCGCAATCGCGGCGACGGTACCTTTGAAGATGTGACCGAGGCTGCTGGAGTCGGCGTGCTGGACAACGCCGCCTGCGCTCTATTTGCCGATTTCGAGAATAGGGGGCTCCAGGACCTCTTGGTGGTTTGCTCGGGCGGCCCTTTACTGTTCCGGAATCAAGGGCATGGAAAATTCTCACATAAATCTGACGCCTTTCGGTTCGCGAACGTCCCCGCGGGAACATTCACCGGCGCTGCCATAGCCGATTATGACGGGGACGGCCGGTTGGATATCTATTTTTGCCTGTACAGCTACTACGTGGGACTGGACCAATACCGCTATCCCGTTCCTTATTTTGACGCGCGCAACGGCCCTCCCAATTTTCTCTTTCACAACGAAGGCAACGGCACCTTTCTAGACCGCACCGAGGCTGCCGGCCTGAACATTGACAATGATCGTTACAGCTTCGCCTGCAGCTGGAGCGACCACAACGCCGACGGCTGGCCGGACCTATACGTCGTAAATGACTTCGGCCGTAACAACCTCTACCGTAACAATGGCGATGGAACTTTTACTCCTGTCTCCGCGGAGGCGGGTGTCGATGAAGTGGGCGCCGGGATGAGCGCCTGCTGGCTGGACTTCGATAACGACGGAAACCAGGATATCTATGCCGCGGGTATGTGGGTGGCAGACGGCATGCGCGTTTTTGGACAACCGCATTTCCACGACAAGGCTGCGCCGGAGATCCGAGCCCGCTACCGGCGTCACATGACCGGCAACTCCTTGTATCGCAACCAAGGGAACGGTAAATTTCAAAATGTGGCTGGGCCGGCCGGCGTGGAAATGGGCCGCTGGGCTTGGTCTACCGATGCCTGGGACTTTGACCACGATGGCTACCCTGACCTCTACGTTGCGAATGGCTATATTTCTGGCGCCGGTGGGCCTGATGCCTCCAGTTTCTTCTGGCGGCAAGTCGTGGCCAAGTCGCCTGAGAATTCCAGTCCATCGCCCGATTACGAACGCGGATGGAATGCCATTAACGAGCTGATTCGGACGGACTCGACCTGGAATGGTTTTGAGCGGAACGTTTTTTTTGCCAACAATCGGGATGGCACCTTTTCCGAAGTTTCCGGCGTCGTTGGATTGGATTTTCTTGATGACAGCCGCTCGTTCGCGCTTGCGGATATTGACAACGACGGCCGCCTGGAAATCATTCTCAAGAACCGCACCGCGCCGCAGCTTCGCATCCTGCACAACTCCATGAAGGATCTTGGCGCCTCGATCGCCTTCCGTTTGCGTGGCGAAAGAAGCAATCGCGATGCGATTGGAACTGTGGTGACGGTTGAAGCCAGCGGCCATCGCCAAACAAAAGTTCTGCAGGCGGGTTCCGGTTTTTTGTCGCAGCACACCAAGGAACTATTCTTCGGGCTCGGAAAAACCGAGGGTACGGTCCGAGCCAGCGTCCGCTGGCCTAGCGGCCTGACGCAACGGTTCGAGGAATTGCCAGTAAATCACCGCGTCGAAGTGCGGGAAGGCAGCGATGAGTTTCAGGCAACACGTTTTGCCATCGTCCCCGCGTCTCATGCGGGTCAGCGTGATTACCAAAAAGCAGAAACCCTTCCTCTTTCCGTGGAAACATGGCTGGTCCAGCCTCTTCACGCCCCAGACTTCTCATTGCCCGATCTGGCGGGGGACACGATCCAGCTGTCCTCGTTTCGCGGGCACTTCGTCCTTCTTCACTTTTGGAGCAGTACCGCGCCATCGTGCCTTGAACAGCTCCGCCTTCTCCAACAGTATCAAGCAAAACTCTCTTCGCAGGACCTTCGCGTTTTGTGTATCAACGTGGATGATCCTCAAAAGGGCGGAGCGGCGCGAACCTTCACCACGCAAGGGGGGATTTCTCTCCCCATCCTTCTTGCAACGCAGGAAGTCGCCGGCGTCTACAACATCCTCTACCGCTTCCTCTTTGACCGCCGGAAAGATCTTGGTATTCCGACGTCCTTTTTGTTGCAGCGCGACGGCATGATCGTCAAAGTTTCTCAGGGAACGGTCGAGCCCGATCGTCTATTAGATGACATCCGGACTATGCCCGATACTCCTGCCGGATTCCTGGAGAAATCACTGCCTATGAAAGGCACGCTGTACCATAGGGACTTATTTCAGCGCAATGATGTCACTTACGGGGTGGCGATGTTTCAGCGCGGCTATTTTGAGCAGGCCGGCGCCTCATTCAAGCTGGCAATCGCCGCTAAACCCGACGATCCCCTGGCCTCTTACAATCTCGGCACTCTGTATCTACAGAGAAAAGACCTCGCTGCCGCGCGTCAATACCTCTCGCAGGCAGTGAAACTTCGTCCCGGCTATGCCGAAGCCTGGAACAATCTCGGGATGGTTGCCGCGCAGCAGGGTCAGGAGGACGAGGCTATCAAGGATTTTCAACAGTGCCTTCAGCTCAAACCCACCTACGTTACAGCGCTCTTGAACCTTGGCAACCTCTTCCGTCGAAGGGGCGACTTCGATGAAGCGAAGGAACTTCTAGAGCGAGCTCTGGAAGTCGCTCCCGACGACTCCGACACGAACTACAGCTTGGGAATGCTTTACGCCAAACAAGATCAGCTGGAGCGCGCATCGGACTATCTGCAAAGGGCTATCGCCTTGCGTCCAGATCATGTGGATGCGTTGAATAACCTGGGGATTGTCCTGGTCCAGCAAAGGCGCTACGCCCAGGCCAAAGAAAAATTTGAAACGTGCATCGCGATGGCCCCCGGGTTTGACCAGGCTTATCTTAATCTCGCAGGCCTCTACGTAGTGTTGCAGGAAAAAGAAAAAGCAAGAGAGGTTTTGCTTGCACTATTGCGCCAGCAACCAGAGCACAAATTGGCTCAGCAGGCTCTCGAGATGCTAAATTGATCCTTTGATTCCAAGCTGTTCCGGACGTAATTCGCGCGGAGGAACATCCTTCATGCTGTTTCGCAGTTTTGTCCGGCATACCGCTGGGGACACGGGTCGGCGGGCGCGGCTGGGCGTCCTCCTGACACTGACGGTGATTTTCTTTTCGCACCGAGGAGACGCAGGACAGCAACTTTCTGGGCGAAAGCAAAGCTCGCGCCCATCCTCCAAGCCTGAGTCGCCCTTCGCAGACGCCCAGGCTCTTCTTCACCAAGGCCGCTTCGAGGAAGCGAAGGACAAAATCCTGGAAGAGCTGAAACAGAATCCCTCGAGCGCCGAGGGATACATCCTTTTGGGTCTCGCCTGTACGCAAACAAAGAATTACGACGAAGCTTTCGATGCCTTCCGACATGCCCGCAAACTCAATCCGAAATCCGTCAAAATCCACAACAATTTAGGAAACTTGTATGTCGCCCAGGAAAAATTGGACTTAGCCGCAGCGGAGTTCCGCCAGGCCTTACGCCTGAATCCTTCAGATCACGATGGCAACTACAATCTAGGCCTAGTCCTTCTGGCGAAAAGGCAGCCTACTGAGGCCATTCCCTATTTGCTGCGCGTCCAACCGCAAGACGTCGCGTCCCGTTTCAACTTAACCCGAGCTTACCTCGAGGCCGGCCGCACGAGGGAGGCCCTGCGGACCGCCAAGGAGCTTTCCGCCCTGCACAAAGACAACCTGCAGGTCCATCTCACCCTGGGCGTTTTGCTCGCCTCGGAAAAACAACATCGTGCCGCTCAACCCGAGCTCGAGCAGGCCAATGCCTTGCAGCCCAACAGCTTCGAGATCCTGCACAACCTCGGCGGGGTCTATCTGCGGAACGCCGAGTATTCCAGGGCCGTACTCGTCTTGAACCGCGCCTTGAGACTTGAGCCCGATTCCCCGGGGACCCTCTATTTGTTGGCGCAGGTTTATTCGGAGCAGCACAGGCCGGCAGACGCCCTGGATCTCTTGGCGCGCGCACACAAGCTTGCTCCTGAGAATGCGGACATCACCTTTTTCTTTGCCCGTGTCTGCATGTCGGAGAACTATTTCGAGGATGCGATTCCCCTGCTCGAATCCGGTTTGCAGGTCTCTCCGCAGCGAGCCGATCTGCGGGCCGCGCTCGGAGAGAGCTACTTCATGTCCGGCAAAGTGGAAAAGGCCATCGGAGAGTTCAAGCAGTTGATTGAACTGGACCCCGCGGCAAGGTCCTACGCTTTTATGGGCCTCTCTTACCGGCAACTGGGGCGTTTCGATGAAGCTCGGAAATATTTCCAGGAGGGTCTCAAAAAGGATCCCCGCAACACGGCTTGCCTATTCAATATAGGATACATCGAAGAGCGCCAAGGCCATCACCAAGCCGCCGAAAACTTCTTTCAAGAAACACTCCGCTCCAATCCGGATTATCCCGCGGCACTTTTGGAGCTCGCCAATTTGCGCATCGCGAGCAAAAGATTACCGGAGGCGGCCGACCTGCTGCGCAAATACGTGCGCGTCAGTAATGCTCCTGCTTCCGGATACTACAAACTGGCGATGGTGGAGAGGAGCCTCCATCAAACGACGGCGGCCGAACGGGACATGAGCGTGTTCCAGACGCTCTCGAAGAATGCCTCCACCGGCCCTTATCCCTACCAGCATCTGTTTGATTATCTGGACAATCGTTCCACCCTTTCCAGTAAGGAAAAAACCGTGCTGGATCTCACTCAGTTGCTCCAGCAGATCCAAACACACCCCGGCCAGCCCGAGGATCTCTACCTGCTTGCCGAAGGCTACCTCAGACTTGGCAAAGTGGAAGACGCTCGCAAAGCCATCGTGCAGTTAGACCAGCTCAGCGGCTCTGACTACCGGACGCAAACCGGCGTCGGCGTCCTGCTCGCCCGCTACCGCCTCTACAACGACGCCATCCAGCATTTTCAAAACGCCTTGCGCACAAATCCCGATTCCGATGATGTGAAGTTCGACCTGGCCGACGCTTATTTTCGCAACGGCCTCTATCCGCAGGCGCTGGAAATAGCGCAGCAGGTTTCAATCAAGGGGCAGCAGGACGACGCCTTCCTCGCTTTGCTCGGCGATATCAAAGCCCATCTTGGGCAAACCACCGAGGCTTCCGAAATTCTCAAGAACGCCATCCGTCGGAATCCGGACAACGACCAATACTATCTGTCTCTCACGCTGCTCGAGCTTCGGCAAAACGATCTAATCGAAGCGGGAAAAACCTTGCGAGAAGGGCTTGCCCGTATTCCGGGGTCGGGCAAACTTCTCTGGGGGCAGGGCCTGCTCTCCGTTTTGGAAGGAAAGACCGCGCAAGCGGGCGAGCAATTCGAGCAGGCGGTTGATCTCTTGCCGGAGTGGTCGGGCAGCTATTCCACGCTGGGCGTGTTCTATTATCAAACCGGGCAAATCGATAGAGCCAGAGAAGTACTTAAGCGGTTCGAGGGCGGTAATGCCGGCGGGGGCCTGGATGTCAACCGCATCCAAGAGGCCCTGGAAGGAGCCCCGGCGATGCCGGTTATCGTCAACGAACCCCTGCCCATCGAAGCCCGGCAGCAACTGCTCGAATTCGCGGTTACGATTATGGACCGAACCCTCTAGGCTCGGCAGAACAACCTCGGGTTGTTGGCCTAGCAGCTGGAGTGCTAGAGTCGGTTCGGTTGGTTCAGTTTCCAACGGATAAGCCATCCGGGAATGCGGACAAACACCGAGACATCCAGGTTGTTGAGTTCCATCGGCAAATCTGCCGCGGTGGTTGCTCTTGGCGCCCTGCTCATTGCGGCCGCCGCGGTTATGACCGGGACCCCTCAGGCTTCGAAGCAAAAAGATGCTTCCGTTCCCGTCCGGTTCACCGACATACGAAAATCCGCAGGCATCACTTTTGTCCAGGACTCCACGCAAACCGACGAGAAATATTATCTGGAAACCATGGGCACTGGTGTGGCGTGGTTGGATTATGACCAGGACGGTCTCATGGATCTTTTTCTTGTGCAATCGGCGGCGACCGACATTTACCAGCCGCCTCACCCGTTGCGCTCGGCGCTTTATCACAACAACGGCGATGGCACCTTCACGGACGTAACGGAAAAGGCCGGCGTTGCGGGGGCCGGTCATTACGGCCAAGGGGTCGCGGTCGGCGATTTTGACAATGACGGCTATCCCGATCTCTACGTCACCGGTTACGGAAGCGCGATCCTCTACCACAACAACCGCGACGGCACGTTTACAGACGTCTCGAGCAAAGCCGGCGTTGCCGACCAAGGCCATTGGTCCACAAGCGCCGGCTGGTTTGATTACGACAAGGATGGTTATCTGGACCTTCTGGTCACGAACTACATCGACTGGAGCCCGAAGAACAACATCTGGTGCGGCGAGCGCCGGCCCGGTTACCGTTCTTACTGCCATCCGGGCAATTACCAGGGCCAGAAAACGAAGCTGTTTCATAACCATCACGACGGGACGTTCACCGACGTTAGCGACGCATCCGGCGTCAGCAAGCCCGAATCCAAGGGCATGGGCGTGGTGCTTGCCGATTTCAACAACGATGGCTGGACGGACATCGCCATCGCCAACGACTCCTGGCCCAACTTTCTCTTCCTAAACAAGCACGACGGGACGTTTGAGGATGCCTCGTTCGTTTCGGGAATAGCCGCCAGCGAAGACGGGCGCTACGAGGCCGGGATGGGCATAGACGCCGCCGATGTGGACCGCGACGGCTGGCTCGATGTGTACATCACCCACCTGGATTTCGAATTGAACCGCCTCTATCACAACAACCATAACGGCACCTTCGACGACTCCACCTATCGTTCGGGAATCGGCAACAAATTTATCCTGCTGAGCGGCGTCTCCATGAAGTTTCTGGATTTCGACAACGATGGCTGGCCGGACATCCTCCAGGCCAACGGAGCCATGGTGGACAATGTCGAGCTCTATCACAGCGAGGTAACCTACAAGGAGCCTTTGCTCATGCTTAGAAATGTGGGCAAGGGCCAGTTCGAGAAAGTCTCGGAATCTCTTGGCCCCGATTTCATGCGCCCCATCGCCGGCCGCGGCCTGGCCACCGCGGATTTCGACAATGACGGCGATATCGACATCGCCGTTAATGTGAGGGGCGATTACCCCATGATCTTGCGCAATGACGGCGGCAACGCAAATCACTGGCTCGAGGTTTTTTTGATCGGCACACCGTCCAACCGCGACGGCATCGGCTCTTCCTTGAAGCTGGTTTCCGAAGGTTTTGTGGAGGTGGAACAGGCCAAGGGAGGCACGAGCTATATGTCCGCGAGCGACCCGCGGATTCACTTTGGCCTTGGTAAGCGCAACCGCATCGACTCCCTGGAAGTTAGCTGGCCGAGCGGGCACCTGGATCGCTTAACGAACGTGCCGGTCGATCAAGTCATCGCTGTTAAGGAGGGCACCGGAAGCGTGGCTCGTGCCTTCCCCAAGCTGCACAACCAAACACCATGAGATTCCCGCGGCGGCGTTTCCTTGGCTCTTCCCTGATCAGTCTGGGAGCAAACCTGTTCGATGCGCTCACGGTGCCCCTCTGGAAATGGGCTGGCTCGCTGACCCTCGAGTCCAAGAGCGTCGCGGGTTCCGCGTCGTCGCCGCCGGTCACCTTCGTGGACGTGGCCCGGGAAGCGGGCCTGACTACTCCGAATGTGTGGGGTGGCGTCGAACATAAGACGCTCATCGTCGAAGCCAAAGGTAGCGGCCTTGCTTTCTTCGACTACGACAATGACGGCTGGCTGGACATTTATTTGAGCAACGGCACTCGCCTCGACGCCCACTGGCCTCGCGGCGGTGCTCCAACCACGCAGCTTTACAAGAACAACCGCGACGGAACGTTTTCGAACGTAACCGAGCAGTCCGGTATCGGACGCACGGGATGGCAGACCGGCGTCTCGGTAGGCGACTTTGACAACGACGGCTGGGATGATCTGTTCTGTTGCTTCTGGGGACACAACATCCTGTTCCACAACAACGGCGACGGCACATTCACCGATGTGACCCGCAAGGCCGGCGTTTACGACGAACGGGTTCGCTGGGGCGCAGGCTGTACCTGGCTCGATTATGACCGCGACGGGCATCTGGATCTTTTTGTCTGCAACTACATCAAGCTCGACCCGGCCAAGACACCCGGCGAGGGGCTGTCCTGCCAATGGAAAGGTATCCCGGTCATGTGCGGCCCCCGGGGTCTTCCCGGGGACACAAACGTCCTCTTCCACAACAATGGCGACGGCACGTTCACGGACGTTTCCGAAAAGGCAGGCATTCTGAAACCCGGCCCTCGATATTCGATCACCGCTGTCTCCTACGATTTTGATAACGACGGCTGGCCGGATATTTTTGTGGCCGTGGATTCCGAACCGAGCATACTGTTCCACAACAACCACGATGGCACGTTCACCGATGTTGCCGAGATGTCCGGCTGCGCCTACAACGAGAATGGGCACGAACAGGCGGGAATGGGCGTCGCGGTGGGCGACTACGATTGCGACGGCTGGCTCGACATCTTCAAGACTAACTTTGCCGACGATACCTCGAACCTCTATCACAACAACGGCGACGGAACGTTCACCGATGAGGCCTTTGCCTCGGGCGTGGGCATCAACAATCAATACGTCGCCTGGGGCTGCGGTTTTATCGATTACGACAACGATGGTTGGCCAGACCTCTTGCAGGCGAACGGACATGTCTATCCGGAACTCGACACGCACTCGATCGGCCAGACCTTCAAAAATCCGCGCTTGGTCTACAAGAACCTCGGCGGCAGGTTTAGAGATGTATCACGCGAATTGGGGCCTGGAGTCAGCGAGCGCTTCTCAAGCCGTGGCGCCGCTTTCGGCGACTACGACAACGATGGCGACATGGATGCCCTGATTTTGAATATGAATGATCTGCCTTCGCTCTTGCGCAACGACGGGGGCAACGCTCAGAACTGGATCAAGATCAAGCTCATCGGAACGAAGTCGAACCGCACCGCGATCGGCGCGCGTGTGCGCGTGGTCACCGGTCCTCATGCGCAGATCGACGAAGTGCACAGCGGCGGCAGCGTAATGTCGCAGTCCGACCTGCGGCTGCACTTTGGCTTAGGAAAGGCTCTGAAGGCAGACGTCATTGAAGTGAAATGGCCCACGACGCAAAAAATCGAGCGTTTCACCCAGGTGAAGGCTAATCAGATCCTGACGATCCGCGAAGGCAGCGGAATTGTCAGTGCCCATACACCAAAAGGGAAGTAATGCGGTTTCCGAACCGGACCTCGGCCGACAGACGCGTGAGGTTTTAAGCCGCTTCGGGAGCAGCCGCAACCACCGCAATTTGCACTTGTTTTTTTGCCAAAAACAGGATGGGTTGCCGTGAGACGCACGCTGCCGGGTTGCTCCTTGGCGCGAATCCAGACGGCGCCGGTGCCGCCAACCACCGCGAACGGATTGTCGCCAATCAATTCGGCCGGGCCCTCCAGGTCCAGCTGGATGGCGTCGTTCGAAAACGGCCGAATCGCGCCGAACTCATCCTTTTCCAGCTCGACGGGAGCTCGGCGGCGAAAGAATGAAAAAAAGCTCGGCGGAATGGTAGCAGGTTTGTCCATCAGGGTTGGCGGTCCAGCCAGAAGGCAGCAGCTTGGAAATCTCCTCGCAGGTCCAACCGCAAGCCATGATTCATCCACCATCGACCGGAAGCGACTTCCGGGGTCCCGGCCTCCGCCTTCCCTTCGATCCAGCCAAGTTTGTATTGGGCATCGGGATTGAGGCCTTGCAATTGAAGCAAGGGAAACCGGCGGCCTTCCTGGGTGGAATGGGTGAAGGCGAAGACCACCGCCTGGTTTTCCTCAGGCGACACCGTTTCGGTGGAAGAAAAGGGACTGTTGTTGCGGGGGCTGATCAACCGATAGAGGTTGCCATGAACAATGGTGGCTTGCACGGCGTGATAGACGGCCACCAGGCGTTTGGCGGCGGCAAAGTCCGCTGCCGTCCAACGATTCAAGTTGGCGCCAATGCCGAGCGAGCCTTGCATGGAACTGAGCATACGATAGGTAAGAGAAGTGGTTCGGCCGTCGAGCCAGTGCGGCGAGTCAGTGACCCAGGCCATCATAATTTGCGGCGTGTAGGCGTATGTAAAACCATCCTGAATGGTTAGACGGTCGAACGGATCGGTGTTGTCCGAAGGCCAGACCTCATCGGTAAACCGCAGAATGCCCAGATCGACGCGTCCGCCGCCTCCCGAACACGATTCAATCTCGATCGTGGGATGCTTCCGGCGCAGATCGGCGAGGATCGCGTAGAGATGGCGAACGAATTCGACGTACACGCGACGCTGCTCATCCGCAGGAACCTGGTCCCACCCCGGCTCGGACCAATTCCGGTTGTAATCCCATTTGAGAAAGGCAATATCGTTTTCGGTAAGCAGCTTGTCAAGAAACGCTTCCACGTAATCGCGCACATCGTTGCGAGCCAGATTGAGTACGATTTGGTTGCGCTGTTCCGAACGAGGGCGTCCGGGGAAATGCAGCACCCAATCGGGATGCTTGCGGTAAAGATCCGAGTCCGGATTGACCATTTCCGGCTCGACCCACAAACCAAAATCCATTCCGAGCGCGTGAACCTTGTCGATCAGTGGTTTCAGGCCATGAGGAAACTTCGCGGGATTGACGTACCAGTCGCCCAGCCCGGCATGGTCGTCTTTGCGCTGTCCAAACCAGCCGTCGTCCATCACGAATCGATCCACACCGATGGAGGCGGCCTTCTCAGCGAGCGCCATCTGACCGGCTTCATCGACTTTGAATTCCGTGGCCTCCCAGGAGTTGTAGATGACGGGACGGGGTCTGGGGGCCGGCGCGTGTGGCAGAACCTGTGCAAGCTCAAAGTGATGCAGCAATCGAGAAGCGCCTCCCAGACCATGGTCGGAATACCCGCCATAAAAAAGCGGCGTCTCCAGACGCTCGCCGGGATTTAACTTGTAGCCAAAATCAAAGGGATTGAAGCCGCCGGTGAGACGCACCGAATCGAGCTGCGTCTGTTCCACGGTAATCCGCCAGGAACCTGACCATGCCAGGGCGCCAAACCACACTTCGCCGTACTCCTCATCCGCGGTGATGGGGCCCACAACTTCCTGGCTGCTGTCTCGCGAAATGGCAAACCAAGGATTGGCTTGATGACCTGTGCTGCCCCGACGGCTCTCGATGACCCGCGCTCCCGCGTGAATCGGCTCCTGATCGAGTGTCCACTCGCCGGCCCAACGGCCGGTTAAATAGCTCAGCAAATAACGGGCGGGAGGAAGAGTCCATTGCGCGGCAGCGACCTGTTCAAGAAGAATGGGCTGCTTCTCGCGGTTTTCGATGCTGGCGGAGCGGGCGAGAATTCCGGTTTCGGAATCCATCGAGTAGCGCAACCGCACGTAAACTTCGCGGGAAATATCCTTGAGCAGGATCTCTAGCGATTGCGGTCCGTTCGGGTTGGCATCAACAAAATGAAGCACCAAATCGCGATTGCCATCAGCAAAGGCGACTTTCAACGCGGGTTCGGTAAACAGTCCCCCGCCCCATCCGCTGTACTCCTGCGGTGTATTGGTGTAGGAGGAATCGAACGAAGCCCACTCCGGAAGCGAGTGAGCTAGGGGAATCTTGTCCCGGGGACCAAGGGACGCGCCCCAGTAGAGTGTCTGTAGCTCGCCACGTTCATTTACCCCGAAGGCGTAGGTGGATCTTCCCCCATCGAGGCGGAAGACTTCGGGCGCCTGAGCCATGATCGTGGGCGCGCTCAGGCAAGTAAAGAGAAAACTTGTAAACACGGGAAGAAGGGCGGGCCATTTTAGATGGGTTCTCATGTCGCCGGAAATCCTAGCATTCGCCGATATTTGTGTCTCAGTGGAATTGATAAAACAAAACGTGCAAACGAAGGTTGCTTCAACGAGGCTTGGCATCTAGCGAAGGAGCGTCCGGTTTCTGTCCGCCGAGCGTGTAGACGAATTGCTGAATTTCCTGACGCCGCTCTTGCTCTTGCCGGGTTCTCTTTTGGGAGGTTTGCTTGTAAAGCGCAATCTCTTGTCGGGCTTTATTGGGATCCCCCATTTGACGATAGACTTGCGCCAGGCGGTAGTGTGCTTCGTCCGGCAAAGGTAAATTCGCAATGGCTTTTTCAAATGCGGCGATCGCAGCGGGATGGTCTTTTCGCGCAGCGTAGAGACGACCTAACTGCAGATAAGCCGCGCCCAGCTTGGGATCGAGCGCGATGGCCCTCTTCAATTCCGCCTCCATCGCCGAATCCTCCGCCGGTTCCTGGCCCCTGTTGCTCAACGCCACCGCGTAATAGTAATGCGCCAGGGGATTGTCAGGGTCAAGAAGCGAAAAACGATGCAGTTTTTCGGTCCAGCCAGAGATTTCGATTCGCTCCCCTTCTTCGAGCCGGCCCATAAAAAGGTAAGGGGTGGGGTCGGCAGGATTTATGTCACAAGCCCTAAGAAGCTGTTGTTCGCTACGCTCCGTCTCTCCCTGATTGTAGGTCGCCATACTCAGTCCCACCGCCATACGAACCGATCCGGGGAACAACCGTTGGCCCTTGGCAAACACTTCGATCGCCGGCTCCAATGCGCGATGCAGCAGCAGCTCGGCTCCCCAGGCAAATAGATTCGCTTCACTCGGCTCGAGTTCAGCCGCGAGCTGGTATTCACGGACTGCTTCAAGCGCATGTCCTTCTTTCTCCGCGGCGTCACCCCTCTGTCGATGCATTTCTGCAGCAGCTTTTCCCGTCGCGGAATGGCCGCCGGGCTGGGTCGACGTTTCCCTGCTTAAGGAATCCGTATCCTTCGCCAAAGCCTCTTTGGTGCGGAGGGCTGTCTCGGAACCGTGTCCGCCGTAACTATTGGGATCGGCAATACCGGCTATTTGGAAGTGGGGCTCATCGGAAAACTGGCCCACCGAAAAAGCCTGTGTCGCGGCGCTGGCTGAGCCCGCCTTGGACAAACGCACGTCAACGATTTTCGACTCGTCCGCCGAGAGTACAAAGGGACGGTGATCCCCTTCTAGGTAGCCCGTCTTGCTGCCGTGCAAGGTATAGCTTCCCGGTGGCACACCCGCGAAGAGATAACGGCCGTGAGCGTCAGAACGAGTCACGAACTTGTGAGCATGGTCCGCGCTTTCTAGCGAAACATCCGCATCTTTCAGCGGAGAAAGCTCGGAATCGCTAACCGTGCCTTGAACAACCGCTGAGCGACCCGCTCCGTGGACCTGGCTGCGAGCTCCCGGTGCCAGCAGCGCCAGGAGAAAGATGCCGATGGCCGCCAGCCGAGAAGAGCGAACTGAAATTGTCTTCATGGAAGACAAACCTGAAATCGGCGGTGCGCAAGACCGATTGCTGCGGTTTTCCGATTTTCATTCTAGCGTCGGCGTCCTTCTCAGGCAATACCGTCGCCAAGAATGGCATGGAAATTGCGATTCCAAGAACAATCACCGTACGGGCTCGCTAAGGCAGCTGGCCGGAGTTTAGGCTGATCTCGCCGGTTTCACTTGTGGGATACTCTATTGCCTTCGCTCGTCTCTCGTCGAGGAGACCACAACGCAGACTCAGCGAAACGACCCGGAGCGACCGGCAGCGCGTCCCCTTGCTTCAACCATAGGGCGGCGAAGGTGGGGCATCGCCTGGTTGCTTGGCTTCGGCGTCCTGGTCAATTATTTCGACCGCGTTAACCTGTCCGTGTCGCAGGATGCGCTGCGGGCCGCGTTCGGAATCTCTCCGGTCCTGTTCGGCTACTTGTCGAGCGCTTATAGCTGGACCTATGCCGCGTGCCAATTGCCCTCCGGCCTTCTGCTGGATCGCTTTGGCGTGAGGCTCATCGGCCGCATCAGCACCCTTCTCTGGAGTGTGGCTTCCTTTGGCGCGGCCGTCTCCTCCGGCATCCGTGGCTTCTTCGTTGCACGATTTTTGTTGGGAATCGGCGAGGCCCCGACTTTCCCGGGCAACGCCAAAGCCGTTGGTTACTGGTTTCCCAGTTCGGAACGCAGCCTGGCCACCGCAATCTTCGATGCAGCGGCGAAATTCGCGTCAGCCATCGGCGTTCCGTTGATCGGCATTCTGCTGCTGCGTTTTGGCTGGCGGTGGAGTTTCGCCGCGACGGGATTTGTGAGCCTGTTTTATTGTGCGCTGTTTTATGCATCTTATCGCAATCCGAGCGAGGACAATTTACTTTCCTCAGCCGAGCGCGAATTCATCGTCCGCGGTGGCGCGCAGCCTGAAGATGCCGTCAAAGCGGCGAAAGGCGCCCCACTCACTTATCTGCTGCGGCAGCGCAAAGTTTGCGGTTTGGCGCTGGGCTTCGCCTCGTACAACTACACTTTCTACTTGCTGCTGACGTGGCTGCCTTCCTATTTCGAGAGCGCGCTTCACGTGAACTTGTTGCACTCCGTCTTGTTCACCAGCGTTCCCTGGCTGTTCGCCACGCTCGTTGACCTGTTGGTTGGCGGCTGGCTCGTGGACACACTGATCCAGCGCGGATCCAGCCCCGTTCGCGTCCGGCAGGCCGTTCTCATTGGCGGAACGAGTTTCGGGCTGGGAATTCTAGGCGCGGCGCACGCTCGAACGCCCGCCGCCGCGCTGTTCTGGATCAGCATGTCGATCGGAGGACTGTCTGCGGCGTCGCCCGTGGGGTGGTCGATCCCTTCTCTGGTGGCGCCCCGCGAGAGCGTCGGCACGCTCGGCGGAATCGTCAATTTTTGCAATCATCTTGCGGGAATCGCCGCGCCGATCGTTACCGGCTATATTGTCAAAGCTACCAATTCCTTTTCGGGAGCCTTTCTGGCGGCCGCGGGCTTTCTCTTGATCGGCATTGCTGGCTATGTGTTTCTGCTTGGCCGCATCGAAGCAATTCCCGAGCCCGCTTGACGTCTTCTAACCGAGCGTGCGAGTGAATCATGCGCCACTCTACCTTGGGTCTGCCGACGGCTTTCCGCTTGGCGGTCCCGAACCCGGTAGCGCTCGTGTTGCACCGGTCGAGATTCCGCCGTCCACCAACAAAGTCTGGCCGGTAACGTAGCGGCTCGATTCCGCCGCGAGAAACACGACTGCGGCATCCAGATCCTGCGGCTGGCCAGTCCGTTTTAATGGAATGCGGTCGCAGAGATATTCGACCCACTCCTTGTTCTCGTAAAGAACCTTGTTTTGTTCGGTTTGAAACCATCCTGGCGCCAGACAATTGACGGTCACGCCGTACTTCCCCCAATCGTCGGCCAAGCTCATCGTCAATTGCCGTATGCCGCCCCGGCTGGCTCCATAGGGTCCCAGCCCGGCGTAGCCCGCCACACTGGTGACGGAGCCGATATTGATGATGCGCCCGTAGCCTCGGGCAATCATGCCACGCGCGACTGCCTGGGAGACAAAGAAGCTTCCACGCAAATTCGTATCCAAAACCAGATTCCAGTCTTCCCAGGTGACCTCAAGCGCGGGTTTGCGGACGTTGCAGCCGGCATTGTTCACGAGGATATCGACATGTCCGAAAGCTCGTTCAGCAGTTGCGGTCATCATTTCAATGCTCTCGCGCTGGCGGACATCGAGTTCCAGGGAAACGGCGCGCCGACCGAGGGCCTTGATCTCCGCCTCGAACGGCAACAAGCGATTGCGGTCGCGGCTCGTGATCAAAAGATCTGCTCCCGCTTTGGCAAGGGCGCGCGCCATATGTTGGCCGAGCCCCCGGCTCGTACCAGTGACGATGGCGACTCGGCTGCTGAGATCAAACAGACCGTTAGTCACGAAACCTCACCCGGCCGAAGAACCACTTTCATCACGTTGGGCTCGCGAGCGTGCAAGCGTTCAAACCAAAGAGGACCTTCTTCAAGCGGAGCAATCGCGGTGATGAGGTTCTTCACTTGAATTGCTCCCGATTCGAGAAGCTCCATTGCGCGTGGGTATTCGCCCGCCGACGCGCAGGATCCCTGAAGCCGGATTTGCCGCGTTACGATTTTCTGAAGAGGGACCATCACTTCCGGAGCGATATTGCCCACGAGGACGACCGTCCCTCCTTTGCGCACGCTTTCGATCGAGGCCTTCACGCTATCCCCTTGACCTACGGCTTCGATCGCGGCATCCACGCCGGCTCCTCGCGTGAGTTCTCCCACCTGCCGCGCGACGTCCAGCGTTGCGGACAGGACAGTGTGCGCTCCCACATCTTGCGCAAGCTTCAGCCGGGAGCTATCTATGTCGGTGACCAGAATACGGGAACACCCTGCGGCACGCAGTACTTGCACGATCAAGAGCCCGATCATCCCTGCTCCTACGACTAAAGCCGTGCTGCCGGCGGAAAGCGGTGCCAGGGAGACGGCATGGATCGCCACCGACACGGCCTCGAGCATCGCTGCTTCCTCGAAGGAAAGATTGTCGGGCAGACGGTAGACGATGCGCGAAGGAACGGCAACAAACTCTGCAAAGGCCCCGGCCCGACGATAGTCGGCGCAAGAAACTCCCAGAACTTGCCGGTTGTCGCAGAGATTTACTTCTCCGCGACGGCAATAGCCGCAAGTGCCGCAGTAGACCGTCGAATCGAAGGTGACTCTATCTCCTTCCGTAAATCCCGTCACACCGGACCCTATCGCAGCGATTCTTCCGGCCGCCTCGTGGCCCATGACGATAGGGGGAATGCGCCGGCCCGACGAGCCGTCGTAGCCGTGCACGTCGCTCCCGCAGATGCCGCAGGCTGCCACACGCACCAACACTTCGCCAGGCTCGGCCCTTGGCACTGGCAGATCAGTCATTTCCAAGTGCTTATTTTTCGAAAGCAAGAGAGCTTTCATAGGTGGATCGCGGATTCATTTAAGCACATACACTCGGTGCGATGCTTTCAGATTTTGTAAAGAAAGCCTTTAGGAAGTCTTCCCAGTCTTCCCGGAGGTTCTGAATACTTCTCTTTTTTGTAACGGACCATTTGCGTCAGCATCTAATCGGTTAGCAGAGGCCAAGTCCAATGATAAAACGTCACGTGGGTCTGGCGAACGAAGTCATAGAGAGAATCCTCGAACTTTCCTCGGATGCGCACATACAGAGACGCGAAGTCGCTAAGGACTCTCCGGCATTTGACAGCTTGACGGGAGCGATAGCAGCCTACGGCAAAGTGCTCGCATTTCTCACGTCGCTTCAAAAGCGGGAAGAATTCGACTTAGTCGTCGGTCAAAGTGAGTTTTCTGAATACGTTGCGGCGGTTAACTGAAGGAGGAAAGCGGCCGTCGGTCAATCCATCATGTGAACCGCTCCGAAGAGCCATAGTGTGGGCCTGCAAATCTCAATCCGGGAATCCGCTGATGTCACGATTTTGGACCTTCAGGGAAAAGCGACCATCGGTGTCGACGGCGACCTGCTGAGCGTCCAACTGAAAAAGCTGGTCGCCAAGGGCGTGCGGAAGTTGCTGCTCAACCTGGAAGACGTGACGCAATTGGATAGTTCAGGCATCAGTGCCGTCGTCGGGACGTATGTCTCTCTTAGCCGTCAAGGGGGTAGCCTGAAATTGCTCTGTCCGGGTGGCCGGGTGCACGATGTGCTGCGGGTTATACGTTTGGCAGACTTTATCCCGACCTTTGAGAATGAGACCCAAGCGCTCGCCAGTTTCCGACCCCAGGGTTATGCGGCAAAGCCCTGATGGTCTGATATTCCTGTATCTTCCGTACACTTCCTTCTGCTCGAAAACTCTCTGAGCTAGACGCGAGGGTGCCTACCGCCAGCGGGACGACCGCTTGACGTTCGTGACAATCGACCCGCTGCTCGAAGGCTTTCGCCAGGATCCTCGTTACACGGATCTCCCTGAAGAAGATGCATCTGCCGAGGTAGGGTAGT
>WNFW01000439.1_pt1 | contig 26465 bp, 22 predicted proteins | sample 5400131 | NCBI WGS metagenome assembly WNFW01 (sample SAMN13153362, study PRJNA577476) | soil metagenome | isolation source: 20 cm soil or saprolite under grassland replicate 1 | place: USA:California | collected 2016-06-15 | reverse complement strand
TAACCATCGTAGACGACGATACAGCGGGGACGGTGCAGTTCAGCTCGGCGACCTATAGCGTCAATGAGAACACGGCGAGCGTCACAATCACTGTTACACGAACGGGCGGCACGGCAAGCGGAGTGACAGTGAACTATGCCACAAGCGACGGCACAGCTACCGCAGGCTCTGATTACACCGCCAAGTCCGGGACACTCACTTTCCGCGCCGGCGTGGCCCAGAAGACCTTCACGATCCCCATCACCAACGATACACTCGATGAGTCCGACGAGACCGTGAATCTCACTCTGAGCGACCCCACCGGCGGGGCTACACTCGGCACCCCGGATACCGCCGTGCTGACGATCATCGACAACGACTCCGGGGGCGTCCTGCAGTTCAGCTCGGCCACTTACAGCGTCAATGAGGGGGTGCTCAGCGGCAAGGCCGTCATCAAGGTGACCCGCTCCGGCGGCAACGCGAGCGGCGTCACCGTCGATTACGCCACCAGCGATGGCACGGCCACCGACGGGTCTGACTACATCGCCACCTCAGGCACCTTGACCTTTGCCGCCGGCCAGACCAGGCGAACTTTCACGATCCCGATCATAGGCGACGCTCTCGATGAACCCAATGAAACCGTCATCCTAACTCTTTCTAATCCCACCGGAGGAGCGACTCTAGGTACACAAAGCACGGCCGTCCTCACCATCGTTGATAACGATTGATTCACCAAGCGACGGCCACAGCGATCAAGTCAGGTTTAAATTTAAACCAATTCGATTGCCCATCGATGTGAAAACCTCTGCATGCCATTAGCGGTTGACAGCGTGTCTGTTTCTTAGTTATTAGCACCCTCATGCCCGCCGCCGTGCGCATGGAGATTATAATGTTCGATGGTTTGAGACGGTTATACCCGCTGGTATCCTGGCATCTCTTTAAGATGGCACCGGGCTCATGAATCAACTTAAGGAAACATTGAAGTAAACCGTCGGGTGAATTGATTTAGACTGCAGTCCATAGGAGGAATCATGGCCAGAGCTCTCGTGGGGTTAGTGGCTGCCGCATCTTTGATTCTGCTCTTATCCGTCAACTCGGCAAATGCGCAGGAGCCGTTTTACAGGGGCAAGACGGTGAGGATCATCGTCGGCGCTTCGGCCGGCGGCGGCTACGACACCTACTCCCGCACCATTGCCCGCCACATGGGCAAACATATCCCAGGCAATCCGGTATTCGTGGTGGACAATATGCCCGGCGCCGGCTTTCTGATTTCAGCGAACTACATGTACAGAGTCGCCAAAGCGGATGGTCTCACCGTTGGCCACTTCATCGGCGGTCTATTTTTGCAACAACTCCTGGGCAAACCTGGCATCGAATTTGACGCGCGCAAATTCGAGTACATCGGCGTGCCGGCACAGGACAACTATGTGCTTGGAGTCAATAAATCGACGGGAATCACCGGCATGGACCAGTGGCTCTCTTCCAAGTCAGTGGTCAAGCTGGGCGGCGTCGGCGCGGGTTCGGCAACGGACGATATTCCCAAAGTGCTCGCGGCCACGATCGCCCTGCCGATGCAATTGGTTTCCGGCTATAAAGGAACCGCGGACGTTCGTCTCGCCTTCGACGGCGGCGAGGTCACAGGGATCTGCAACTCGTGGGAATCCTTCAAATCCACCTGGCGTAAAGAACTGGATGCAGGGGAGCTGGTTCTCGTCTTGCAGAATGTCGCAAAGCCGCATCCTGAACTTCCTAAAATTCCGTTGGCCATCAACTACGCCAAAACCGACGAAGCGCAAAGACTGATCCGCGCGCTGGTTCACAGCGTGGGTCCTACGGCGCGGCCGTATCTTCTTCCTCCGGGGACGCCGAAGGATCGCGTGCAGATCCTTCGCAAAGCATTCATCGACACGATGAAGGATCCGGAATTTCTCGCCGACGCCACGAAAGCGAAGCTCGACCTCAACCCGCTCGACGGCGCGGAACTCGAACGCAACGTCCGTGAGGTATTCAACCTAGATAAAGCGCTGATTCCGAGGGCAAAAGAGATTTTGAAGTGACGGTCTCAAAGAGATTGTCATCCTGAACGTAGTGAAGGATCTCTCGCGGAAACTGCGTACGGCATCGCAATCTTAGAATCCACAATCGGCCGGCTTCACATCGATCGTTGCGATCGGCTTTTTGTCTTTGTCGTAGTAGGAGTAACGTAGGGTGACGCCTTTTTTCAGAAAATCATCCCGGGTTTCAGGCGTGCTGCAAGCTCCTTGAACGACTCGCTGTTTGGCGCCTGCGGCAAACCTTTTTGAATCGATTTGAGCGGCGGAATAACTGACCAGTCGGTAATTGTAAATCAGCATTCCTTCCAAGCCCTCTGTCGGCATCAGTTCGGTCTCTTTATCGATCATGACCGGCACCGATCGATTAAGTTCGGCGGCGATTTTACTCAAGTGCGCTCGAGAGCGGGGATCCTCCTGTGCTGTGAAATATTCCGGGAACACTCGCCAAACGAGGTAACCTATGAGCACGCCTATTGCGATTCCCAAGATTGCTTTTACGATGGAGGATCTCTGCATTACAACCTACCGTGAAAGAACGGATGATTTGGACCGCATCGTGCACGACCCGTATACTTTACTGCCTATTCACAACCTAACAAGAATTTTACCGCGACGCGAAGTCGAGTTAACTAACGGCGGTATCCGAGCAGATTCATCTGTGTCTTTTTGCGGAGTATCGAAGACGACTTTGGATGGGAATCATCACAGCCGCAGCTTTGGATCCAGCGCGTCGCGCAAGGAATCACCCAAAAGGTTAAACGCAAAAACCGATAGACTGATCGCCAGGCCAGGGTAAATCGCCATCCAGGGCGCGCGCTCGGCAAATTCCACTGCGGCGCCGCGAAGCATCAGCCCCCAGGCGGCTTGAGGTTCGGCTACCCCTAGGCCGAGGAACGACAGTGAGGCTTCCAAGAGAATCGCCTGCCCCAAAAAAGCGGTGAGCATGATGAGGTAAGGCGCCATCACGTTGGGCAGCATGTGGCGCAGAATAATCCGCATGGGCCCAAAGCCCAACGCTCGCGCCGCCTCCACGAACGGCATCTCCCGCAGCGTGAGAGCGCTGCTGCGGAGCACCAACGCGCACCGCGGCACCATGGGAACCGTGATGGCGAAGATGACGTTCGTCATTCCGGAGCCCATCAACGAAACAACCACCAGGGCCAAAATGATCAATGGAAACGACAAAAGCAAATCCATGAAACGTTGGAGCACGAGATCGATCTTGCCGCCGAAATAGGCGCTGGTTACGCCGATAAGCGCTCCAAGAGTTGCCCCAAGGAAGGAAGACGCGAACCCGATCCATAAAGCGGTCCGCGAGCCGTAGATGATACGGGTGAGTACGTCTCGACCGAAAGAGTCCGTTCCGAACCAGTGAAATGAACTCGGTGCCTGTAGCATTGTGGCGTAATCCGTCGCCAACGGATCGTACGGCGCAACGAACCCCGCAAGGACGGCAGCCGCGATCATTATACCTATGATGGCCGCCCCGACGGCACCTAACGGGCGCTGGCGGGTGAAGCGGAAAGTGGTCTCAAGCCACCGATCAAAGCGGGAGACAGCGGGAAGAGTCAAGGTCTCAACACTAGTTCTTGTCATGTCGCTGCTCGTTCAAACGGTTTAAATGGTTCAACATGACGTCTTGAACCCCTTGAACGCTTTGAACTATTTGAACGCCTTTCATCTTTGTTTTCGTTTACTGATAGCGGATGCGTGGATCCAAACAGGCGTTTATTAAATCAACGAGAAAATTTACGAAGATAAAAACAAACGAAGTGAGCACCACCAAACTCTGCACCATGGTATAATCCCGTTGGCTGATCGCTTCGACGAAGAGTTTGCCGATGCCGTTGAGATTGAAGACTTGCTCGGTGACCACCAAACCGCCGACCAGAAAGGCGAATTCAAGACCGATGACCGTGATGACCGGCAAGAGCGCGTTTTTGAGCGCATGGCGAATGAGGACCGCTCTCTCCCAGAGCCCCTTGGCGCGCGCGGTGCGAATGTAGTCTTCACGCAACACTTCCAACACCGTAGAGCGCGTCATCCGCGTCGCCACCGCGGAGTAGCGGTAGCCCACGGCAAGGGCGGGCCAGATAAGCTGGGAAAGATTCGCCTTGGGATCGACCCAGAAAGAAGTGAAAGTGAGTGGCGGCAGCCAGCGAAAATAAATCACGAAGGCCAGGATGATCACAATCCCAAGCCAGAAGGATGGGATGGCGAGACCGGCGATGGAGAAAATTCGCACGAAATAGTCGATCCAAGTGTCCTGCTTGACGGCCGCGAGGGTTCCCAGCGGCACTGAGATCAGGATGGCAATGAAAGTCGCCATCAAGGCGAGCTCAATACTCAGCTCCAAACGGATGCCGATCTCGTAGGTGATCGGCCTTCCCGTCCACATCGAGGTGCCGAAGTCGAGTCGGGTGAAGCCCCCGATCCAGACGGCGAATTGACGCCACAGGGGTTGATCGAGTCCGAGCTGCGCGCGCTCCCGCGCGATTGCTTCTTTCGGAGCATAGACGCCGGCCCCCGCGTACTTAAGCTCGACGATGTCTCCCGGCACAACGCGCAGGAGAAAAAAGACCAGCGCCGCAACCCCGAACAACGTCGGAACCATGAGCAGGAGCCGCTTGAGGATATATCGCCACACGATCCGTTTAACAGGGACAAAGCAAGCAGTGGGCAGAAAGCAGTAAGCAGACAAAGCTTTTCCTGCCTGCTGCCGACTGCCTTCTGCATACTACCTTCTGCATACTGGTTACTACTGCCTACTGGTTCACTCCGCCAGCCAGACGTCCCGCAGGTCTTGATTGACATAGTGGCTCGGTGTGATCTTCCAGCCTTTCACTTTCGTCCAGTGCGGCACGATGCGCTGCCACCAGAGGGTGGGGGGAAACTGATATGCCTTCTCATCGATAACCCGCTTTTCGAATTGCCTCAAGAGCTTCAGGCGTTCTTTAGGGTCTGTCGCTCGGCTCTGCTTGTCGTATAGGTCATCCAGCACGCTGTCATTGTATCTCGCGTAATTGACGGGACTCCTTTTGCTGCTCACGAACTTGAAGAGTTGCAGATCCGGGTCGTCCATAAAATCACAGGAGAAATCAATCCCGGCGTCGTAGTTGCCCTGACGAAAATCATTGAAGTAAGGCCCCTCTTCCTGCTGCACGTGATTGACGTTGAGTCCGACCTGACGCCATTGATCGATGACGTAGACGCCGGTCACTTCGTAGGGCTCTCTCACGTTCCGGTTCTTGAGCGTGAAGGAAAACCCTTCAGGCACTCCGGCTTCTTTGAGCAATCGTCTCGCTTCCTTGCGCGACGCTTCGATGTTCTTTCCAAATCCGGCGAGCTTGATGAGCTCGGATTCAGGTATGGCGAACTCGGAGCCGGGCCGGAAAAGCCCGCCTACGTACTTCATCACCGAGATCTGCGACAGTGCCTTCGATGCTCCCCATCGATCGATTGCAAGAGTGAGGGCGCGGCGAACTCGCAGGTCGTCGAACGGTTTCTTTTCGTTATTGAGCGTCACCGTAAGATTACAGACCCAGGGACTCTCCTGGACGACGACTTGGTTCCCGGCGGTCTTCACGATGTCGTCGCGCGCCGCAGGATTGAAGCCACGAAATTCGATCAGCGCCTGCCCGCTTCGCACCGCGGCCACGCGTGGCGCGGTGTCGCGAATCACGACGGCTCGGTAGCCATCGAGATAAGGCCGGCCTTTTATAAAATAATTGGGATTCTTCTTGCCGACCCAGTGTGAGCCAGCCACATATTCAACGAAGGTAAACGGACCGCTCCCCATGATGTTCTTTTCATACCAGCGCGGATCTTTCGCCAGAATGTCGGCTTTATAGATGAAATTCCACGGAGAGGCCAGGTTGGCGAGAAAGGAAGCCGACGGATGCTTCAAACGAAAGACCACTGTCTGAACGTCCGGAGTCTCCACTTTGTCCACCATGGCGTAGGTGGCCTGGCGCGCGCTCACCACGCCTTCCGGGGGAAAGATAATCTTGTCGTAGGTCGCCTTGACATCTTTAGCCGTAAGGTCGCTCCCGTCATGGAACTTGATTCCCTTGCGGATCGTGAACGTGTAAGTAAGGCCGTCTTTGGAAACCGTCCACTTATCTTCCGCCACATCGCCGACGATTTTGGGATAGTTCTGCGGATCAAAGCGGAGCAGGGTGCTGTAGTGTGGCGCGATGGGGTGAAGCATTGCAAAGGTCGTTTCCCTATGACCGTCATAGGATGGGGGCGTGCCCCCCACGGCAAAGACCAACTCGCCACCCGTTCGGGGATTCTCACTCTGGGCCGCGAAAACGACGGTCGCGAGAATAATAGATGTTGCCGAAATCGCAACGAAGATTTTTGTGAACGCTCGTTTCATGGGAGCTCCTTTTCTCGTGTAATTCCCTTTGGGGCCCTTTGTCTGAATTGCAGGCCAAGTCTGGCTCCTAGAGCTACCCAACTCACGTTCTGCTGTCAATGGATACTTAGAGTTGTTTTTGAAGCGAACAGCTATGGGCGGCGAGCGCCAAGCGCGATCAAGTACCACGACCTGCCTGCGGTGCCTTCCCTGATAAGAATTCGTTCTGGAGCAATCCCGCCGGATCTGTCCATGTCCATATCCCTATCCTTGATCAACAGGTAGCCGACCCGATCCTGGGCAACCAAATTCTTTAGCTCAGAAGCGGATGAAACAACCGGGATGATTTCCCGCTGGGTATAAAAGTTGAAATCGTTCATGGTATCGGCGTAAACGTAGAGCGGCGCCGTCAAAGGCACGTGTCTTTTGACCTCCAGCGAAAATGGACGAGAAGACTTGAATCGGTCGAGAAAGGGCAGCAACCATATGGACGCCGTCTGCACACCGAGCAGCATCGTCAGAGTCGCCGATAAGAAAACTCGCCAGGGGGACCTCTGCCAAGCAAAGTAAACGATGAATAGACTACCGCAAGCCATTGCCAGAGCATAAGGGAGAATGGCGGCGACCGCGTCTGGCCGGACGAACCAAGCCGCGATGGGTACTGCCAAACAGCCGATCCAAAGAAGATTGAAGCAAACGAGCGCCAGGCCGCGATAAAGTCTTCCCTGCGGGAGCGCGCCATTGACGAGGTCATCGATGTAGTTTGCTATGAAGAGGGCCATCGGCGGAAACAGCGGTAGAAGGTATATCTCACGCTTGGTATCCGCCATAGTGAAGAATAAAAAGACCGCGACAAACCACAAGATGAAGAAAAGCTGGGTCGGCTCTTCGAAGAATTTTCTCCGGAGCCGATACGCGAATAGCGCAGGCACAGCGAAGATCGTCCAGGGGAGAAAATCCAGCGGCAACGTCGTGAAATAATAATAGAACGGCTGACGGTGACCGGCGCCCGCGGTGTATCGTTGAATGTGGTGAATGAAGATAAAATCTTTCAACCACTTTCCGCCGGTAGCCTGGTCGACCAGAACAAACCACGGAGCCGCGATCAGCAGGAAGATCAGAATTCCCCAGGGAAGCCGCGCTTCGAGCAAAAGTCGCCAGTCGCGTCGGACCGCAACGAAACTAATTAGAATCAGCGCCGGCAGCACGACTCCGATAAGGCCCTTCGTCAACGTCGCCAAAGCCATCAAAGCATAGGCGGCAAGCAACTCATTGCGGCTGCCCTTATTGAAAATAGCCCGGGCGGCAAAGTACATGGACAGCGCAAAGAAAAACATAAAGAGCATGTCGACGTGAGCCCAGCGCCCCTCCCAAATCACGCGGACGGAGGTTGCCAAGACGGCGCCTGCGATGAAGCCGACTCTTCGGCTGAAGAAATCGCGCCCGATGGCATAGGTTGTGACAACCACTGCCACGGCGCCGAGGGCGGAGGGAAGACGCACGGTCCATTCGTTCACGCTTACCGCGATCTTCGAAACAATCAGAACAAGCCAGAAGTAGAGGATCGGTTTATCAGTGTAGAGGCCCCCGTTGACGGTAGGAATAATCCACTCGCGCTTGATGAACATGACGCGGGCGATTTCCGCATAGCGCGGCTCTACCGGCGCCCAGAAATCGCGCGCGCCGAGGAACGGGAAGAAGAGCAGCGTGCCGAGAAGCAGGAGATAGAGGCAGTAGCGCTGTTGCTGGCTCAAACCTTTGACCTAGATGCGAATTTGCCGGACATTTTCAACTATGACGTACCCAGTACTTAATTTCCACGGGCCAAGTTCGTTGATCTCCACGGACTGATTAGGGAACCGGCGGCGTTGGGGTCGGCGGACCGTACTTGCTATATGTTTTGTCGATCTGCGCTCGCATTTCTTTGAGAGTTTTACCTTCATCCATCATCTCCATCACGTCACGCGTGATGCCAATGCAGATATTTCAAGCAAGGCTCATGCGATCAAATACCGGTTTTTCCGGCGTCGAATTGTCCTGAAAGTAACAAGACGCATTGCTCGTGTGCCCTTGTTCCCCGCAACCGCAGTAACAAGGGATGTAGCGAAGCGTATCCCTATTCGCGAGAGCGAAGCGGTACGCTTCGCGGACCTCATCCGGCGCCCGCCGGATATCGGCGGAAAGAAGCGATTCGGGAGCGAGCTTGTACCGATGCTTAGCGGCGGCAAACGTAATACGGCGGAGCACTGGACTTAACACGAGAGTTGCCAGCCCAATGGCGCCCGTCGCTAAAAAGGCCCTTCGCCCCGTCAGCTCAGGCGTCCTCGTCAAATGGTGAATTTTATCATCCTGTCTATCCATTCCTGTTTCCCTTCCGCAAAACCACCTTATGGCTGCGCTTCAATCAAATCGAAAATTTTAAAAATGATGGGCGGTTAGAGCGTGGAATGGATCGGCGGTCCCGGCTGTATAGGGATCGGCATGAATCGTTACGTCTACCAGCGCGGAAACATGGTGCAATAACTCATGACGGACATCTTCGGTTATCTTGTGAGCCTCGGTCACGGATATCAGGGGAGACACCGCGACACACATTTCCGCGAAACACCGATGACCCAGCCACTGGAGTTTTATGGAACCGATTTCTTTCACACCTTCCACTCTACTTGCGATTGTCCTGATCTCCTCTAGCTCGTGATCTTCGGTCCTGCCGACAATACGGGTAAAGAGATCCCCTCCTACCTCAAAGACAATGGAAAAAATGAGAATGCTGACCACCAGTCCCGCCAACGCATCGGCAAGCGGCCATCCCAACGCGACAAAAACCAACCCGACCACGACACCCAACGAAGTCAGGGCATCGACCCTGGCGTGATGTCCTTCCGCCATCAACGCATGACTATGGATTTCTCTCCCCACCTTTAACCGATAACGCGCAACTAATTCATTGCCTAGTCCTCCAATCATCCCTGCTGCTATTGCCAATGCAATATTCTTCGGCATGCTTGGGTAGATCAGCCGCTGGATCGACTCGTAACCCGTCCAGAGACCGCTCGCGCCAATAGTCGAGACGACTCCCAGACCAACCAAGTCCTCGACGCGGTGAAACCCGTACGGATAGCGGGCCGTTGCTTTCTTTTTGGAAATGGCAAAGGCAAACCACAGCGGCAGAGCAACCAAAGCGTCGGAAAAATTATGAACCGTGTCAGCGAGCAAGGCCACGCTTCCGCTCAGCCACACGACCAGTGCCTCAGTGGCGGCGGTCAGACTCAGGACTAAGAGCGAGACCTTGAGCGTCCGGATGCCGCTTTCCGTCAAAGCCGCGGCAGATACATGCTGGTGCGAATGAGGCAAAATTCCAGACACTGTAATGACACCCTTTTCAAAGCGATGCTTCGGCGCTACGCCGGAGCTCTTGATACTCGTGGACCGACTCTCTTAAGACCACGAGCCCGGTCCGGAAAAACAGTACGGCGATGGCTCCGCCCACTACAACGTCTGGCCAAACCGCCCTGAAATAAGAAACGCCTCCGGCCGCAACCAAAACCGAAAGGTTGGCCATGATGTCGTTCCGCGAGCAAAGCCAAGTGGAGCGCATGTTGAGATCGTCGGAGCGATGGCGAAAGAGCAAAAGAAAACATAAGCCGTTGCCGAGCAAAACCAGTGCGCCAATGATCCCCATTGTCTCCGCAGCGGGAACGATTCCAGCTACCATCTTGTAGATCGCTTCGCCTAGCACTGCTATCCCAAAGACAGCCATAATAGCGCCTTTCAACATTGCCGCCATCGCTTTCGATTCCGTGGTTCGCCAGAGGACATAGAGACTAAATCCGTACACGAGCGCGTCGCCAAACATGTCCAGAGAGTCGGCGAGCAAAGCCGTTGAATGTGCCACAAAGCCAGCCGTCACTTCCACGATAAAGAGCAATACGTTAATTGTCAGAACGATTTTAAGAACCTTCTTGTGGTCGGCTTTAAACTTCTCGATCTCTTCTGACTTGGCTTCGCAACAAGCGTCCATAACTATTAAATTATCATTCCGTGCTTTCCGATACCAGGAAAAACAAAAGCCCATGCGAGCATCAGGTTAATCCGATCTAGGCTCGGCTTTGATTCGATGAAAAATTCCGAAAAAGCAGCGCTGCCTCTCAACAACTTTTAAACCCGCTTTGCGCGCAAGCTCCAGCGGTTCCCTGTTCCAGTGACAGCCGAGTGGTTTTGCAAACTGATCCGCGTGGCTATCTTGCCACCGAGCAAGCCACTCCCGATTGCTCCGGCCGTGCTCAACCAAGAGAATTCGGCCCGCCGGTTTACAAACCCGCGCCATCTCTCCAAGCGCAGCGACGGGATTTGGAAACGTGCAAGTGCTAAGCGAAGAAACAACAGTGTCAGAGATCTGGTTGGAAAAGGGAAGAGCCTCGGCGTCCGCCAACAAAGGGGAAACCTCCATGGATAACTTCGCTGCACGTTCTCGGGCGACGTTTAGCATCTCACGGCTGACATCTATGCCGATAATCCGGCAACCTCGAGGATAATATTGGACGTTCTTACCCGTGCCCACAGCAACTTCGAGCACTTTGCCTGACGCCTGGCGCAGCAATCGACGCCGTAGCCTTCTCACTCCCAATAGATCGGGAACGCCCTCGACCCAATCGTACCACGGCGCGAATCGGTCATACTTCTCGGATAACTCTCGAGAGGTAAAGTTCACTGGCATTGTTGGTCTGTATAACATTTCCTATATTTTAACGCACCGATGGATACTCGCTTTTACCTTGTTCAGCGCTCACAATACCCCGCAGCGCGGCGTCCAGTTTCGATGTGATCGTTGGGGTTTTGAGTTCACCGGCGTGCTTATATGTGATCCTACCTTGCGCATCGACGAAGAAAGTTTCGGGAATGCCCCACACGCCGTAATCAACGGCAATCTTTCCGCTCGCATCACGCCCGTTCAAATAGGTAATCCCGAACTCTTTCATGAAAGCGCGAGCGTCCTCTTCTTTGTCCTGGATGTTCACTCCCAGAAAAACTACGCCTCGGTCTTTGTATTTCTGCCAGGCGCTTTCAAGCGCACGGGCTTCTGCCCGGCACGGCACGCACCACGAAGCCCAGAAATTAACGAGCACGGCTTTCCCGCGAAGATCTTTCAACGTGAGCGGCCGTCCATCGAACAGCGTCAGTGTAAAAGAGGGAGCCTCTTTGGCGACCAAAGGGGACTGAATGTAACGCGCGTCTCTGGTAAAGCCGTAAGCCAAAAGCCCAGCAATTCCTGCCAAGATAGCAATGACAAAACCTAACCTGATCCATCGCCCGCAGAACATATGCTCTATTGTTTGTCTTTCGTCATCATCCGCATCATGAGATACATGCCAACAGGACAGGCCAGTAGCGCGGCAAAGCTCAAGAAATGACTGGCCAGAGCGCCGAGCGAAAGCCCAAACAAAGCAAACGCAGCTATGAGAAGAAGAGGCGCCGCGCAGCATATCGCCATAGTGAGCCCGCCTCTGAGCCGCCCCTTGCCATGCATTTTACAGCTGGCTGTGTCCGTATCGGTTCCGACTGCAGCGCCTAATGGATTTAGCGAAGTTAGCTGTTTTTCTTCTAACCGGAGATTGTCTGCCATATACTCTTCCTTTTTGTTTTCGATCAGCACTCAACTCAAGTTTTACTCGTCGTGATTACAGCCTCACCGTTACTCGATATCTCTTTTGATCCTTTCGAACTCCTCTTTACCGATCTCGCCTTTCGCGTAACGTTTTTTGAGAATCTCCAACGCATTCTCTCGGTCGCTCACCGAGAACGGCATCTTTGAACCCGAGAGCCATTTCACGACAGCAACAACAATTAGTACAAAGAGCCCGATGAGAAGCAATCCGAAAAGAAACATAAAAATCATCATGCCCATCATGCTCCCGCCGTTCATCATCATGGTTCACACCACAGATTACGGAGCAGGGGTTCTGAGCCCCTGCTCAAATGGGCTTCACTGCTTTTGAGTTTCCTTGGCCTTCTCACTTTGGTGCTGCGAAGACTTCATCATGTCGCTGCACTGCTCCATCATGTTCATCATTCCCATCATTCCACCCATGCCTTCCGCGCTGCCTTCACCGCTTTGTTTTTGCTTCATCATCTGCTGCATCATGTCCTGCATAGATGAACCCTTTTTTTCATCTCCTGCCTGTTGCGCCAAGGTTATTCCAGACAACGTCAAAAAAACCGCCAATAGAGTCAACGCTATTTTCTTCATAACTATCTCCTTTAATGTTAATTCCCATCTCGAAAAATCTTTTCATACTGCCAAATCTTACGGCATCGCTTGCTGCTTTTTTAGTCAGAGTTTTGCGCGTACTAGCCTCGAAGACTCGCCCGCAAAGAGCTGAACCAAAAGATTCGCATCTGGACTCTTCTGTTGGGCCCACATGGGTGCCACTGCGAGAGGTTCAATGCGATTGCCAATGTAAAAACTTTGGTTTTCATAAAATTCTCCTTCTATGTTCGGAAAAATGCTCATAACTTTGCCCATCTCGGCGAACCAAGTTTTATTGTCGCAATGACGGGCACGACAGTATGCCCAGAAGAGATTCTTAGATGCGAAGAACCAGGTAAGAAACTGTCAACGGAAGTTTGAAAACCGGATGGAATGAGACTCCAATGATGCGAGCTGCGGGCGAGGAAACAAGTAGAGTTGGACTTTCCAGGGAAAACTCTAGCGGGGGAAGCGTTTGCTGAGGATTACTTGCCGCAGAGATCGAGGGTTTGACAGACAAAATGCTGTCGCGAACGGACTGACAGAGATCCCCTTTTTCCTTGCTGCATGGGGGATTGCCCCCACCCATGTTCATCGGGCTTTGTTGTACAGCCAGATTCATGGGAGTCAAGCCGGAGCAGGCGTGCGCGATCGAAACGGTAACGAACGCGAATGCTACGATCAACGCCGCTACGGCAGAAAGCTTCTTTAGCATGCTCGATTCTCGGGCTTCACTCTAAAACGATAGACATTTCGCAAAGGCTTGTCAATTCTCGTAGTGACTCATTTTTTGATTTGCAACCCACGTTTTTATGCTCTAGCTGGGCCGCCATCGGTAAGGGACGGTTACGTCAATTTCAAGATAAAAACCACTCTTTTTCATCGCTGCTTCAATTGAACAAATATCAGCCAGTAGAAATTTCTCCTACACCTTCGGCTCTCTGAGCCGACCGTCTCATCTCCCAACCCCGCCAGACCTCGTAAATCGCCGGGTAGACCATCAGCTCAAGGAGAAATGAGCTGATAACCCCGCCGATCATTGGCGCAGCGATCCGTTTCATTACGTCGGCACCGGCGCCGTGGCTCCACATAATCGGCAACAACCCGAAGAGAATCGCCATGACGGTCATCATTTTCGGCCGGATGCGCTTCACCGCGCCTTCTGTGATTGCTTCGCGAAGATCTTGCGCCGTCCGCATCCGCCCTTCATGGCGCCATTTCTCATACGCCTGATCTAAGTAAAGAAGCATAATGACGCCCGTTTCAGCGTCCACTCCAGCCAATGCAATGATGCCGACCCACACAGCCACGCTCATGTTGTATCCCAAGAGATAGACGAACCAGATGGCTCCGATCATGGAAAAAGGAATTGCCAGGAGCACGATAGCGCACTTTGTCGCAGACCGAAGATTGGTGTAAAGGAAGATAAATATAATGAGCAACGTAAGAGGCACGACATACATCAGCTTCTCTTTGGCCCGTTGTATGAATTCATATTGGCCGCTCCATGAAAGCGTATAGCCGGTCGGGAGTTGTACCTGTTCCGCGACCTTCCTTTTCGCCTCATCGACGTAGCTGCCGATATCTCTGCCAGTCATATCTATAAAGACGTAACCAGCTAGTTGGGCATCTTCGTCGCGGATCATGGCGGGGCCGGTAGCTAAACGAAGCTCCGCTAACTGTCCGAGTGGCACCTGTGCGCCGTTTATTGTTGGAATCAATATCCGTTTCAATTTCTCCGGGTCATCGCGCAACTCGCGCGCATAGCGCACGCTTACCGGATAACGCTCTCGTCCCTCCACCGTAGTCGTGATGCTCTCCCCGCCAATGGCGGACTCGATGATCATTTGAATGTCTTCGATCATCAACCCATAACGGGCAATCTCTTCGCGCTTGAGATCAAAGTCGAGATAGTAGCCACCGGTCACGCGCTCGGCAAAAACCGAACGAGTGCCAGGAACCAAATTGAGAATGGTTTCGAGCTGTCGGCCGATCTGCTCAATTTTGGTCAGATCCGGACCGAAGATCTTAATGCCGACAGGCGTACGAATGCCGGTGGACAGCATGTCAATGCGATTCTTAATTGGCATGGTCCAAGCGTTCGCCACACCGGGCAGACGGATCTTCTTGTCCATCTCTTCGACTAATTTTTCCCATGTCATGCCGGGACGCCACTGAGACTCCGGCTTCAGCATAACCGTCGTCTCTCCCATGCTGAAAGGCGCCGGGTCTGTGGAAGTCTCGGCCCGGCCAGCTTTACCAAAAACCCACTGGACCTCGGGAAACGTTTTGAGCATGCGATCCTGAATCTGCAGGAGTCTTGCTGACTGAGTTACGGAAATTCCTGGCAGGGTAGTGGGCATGTAAAAAATCATTCCCTCGTTGAGCGGCGGCATAAATTCCGAGCCGAGCCTCGCAAAGGCCGGATAGGTAAGTATCAACGCGATCACAGCCAGCGCTATGGTGGTTTTTTGAAACCGCAGCACGCCTCGCACGACGGGCGCATACAAGGCGATCAGGAGCCGGTTCACCGGGTTTCTGGTTTCCGGTCGAATGCGACCACGGATCAGTAGAACCATTAAGACTGGCGCCAGTGTGATCGAGAGAAATGCCGCAAAAAACATAGCGAAGGTCTTGGTAAAGGCCAGCGGTTGAAAGAGTCTTCCTTCCTGGGCCTCAAGCGTAAAGATCGGCAGAAAAGAAACCGTGATAATAAGCAGAGAGAAAAAAAGCGGCTTTCCTACTTCTTTGGCTGAATCGATGAGAACCTGAGTGCGATCTCCCGGACGGCCGGCTTCCTCCCAATGTTCAAGTCGCTTGTGCGCGTTTTCCACCATCACGATGGCAGCGTCGACCATCGCGCCGATGGCAATGGCGATCCCACCGAGCGACATTATGTTGGAAGTGAGATTGAGATAATAGATCGCAATAAAAGACAGAATGATCGCAATAGGAAGCGTGATGATGACGACCAACGCGCTACGCACGTGGAAAAGAAAAATGACGATGACAAGACTAACAATTAAGCTCTCCTCGATCAGTTTTTCTTTCAGAGTCGCGATCGATCTAAGTATAAGATCCGAGCGGTCGTAGGTGCTCACGATCTTAACGCCGGAGGGGAGTGCCGGCTCGATCTCCTTGATTTTTTGCTTGACACGATCAATTAAATTAAGAGCGTTTTCGCCGTGGCGCATCACTACAATGCCGCCCACTACTTCGCCTTTACCATCCAACTCCGCGATGCCGCGCCTCATGTCCGGCCCTAAACTCACCGAGGCGATGTCGCGCACCAGAATCGGCGTGCCTCTGTCGCCGCCGACGGTGACCGTCTCGATGTCTTTGATGGATCTGATATAGCCGCGACCGCGCACCATGTATTCCGCGCCGCTCAGCTCGACGGAACGGCCGCCTACGTCGTTATTACTCATGCGAATCGCGTCGATGACGCTCTTCACCGGCAAACGGTAGGCTGCCAACTTGTTCGGATCCAGATTGACTTGGTACTGGCGCACGAACCCGCCGACGCTGGCAACTTCCGCCACGCCTTCGACGCTGCCAATCTGATAGCGCAGATACCAATCCTGAAGGCTGCGCAACTGGGCCAGATCATATTTCCTCGATTCATCGATCAGCGCGTACTGAAAGACCCAGCCGACGCCGCTGGCATCTGGTCCAAGTGTCGGGGTTACGCCAGACGGGAGGCGACCGCTCGCCTGATTCAAATATTCGAGAACGCGGCTTCTGGCCCAATAAATATCGGTGCCGTCTTCAAAAATAATGTAAACATAAGAGTACCCGAAGTCGGAAAAGCCGCGCACAGATTTTACTCTGGGAGCAGAAATCATGGTGGTCACGATCGGATAAGTTACCTGATCTTCGATGATGGTCGGGTTTCTCCCCATCCATGGCGTATAGATGATCACCTGAACGTCGGAGAGATCGGGTATGGCATCCAGAGGCGTGTTTTTCAGCGCCCACAATCCCCAGGCACCCAGAAAAATAACCATGAGAAATACGAGAAATTTGTTTCTCGCGCTTCCTTCGATAATTTTTTCGATCATCGGGTTTCGCTATTGCTGGGCCGTCAGCTTGAACCTCTCTTGAATTTCCTTCTGACCCGGCCTCCGGACAGTGACCGTCACGTCCCATGTGCCCGCCATTGCGAGATTCGCTTTGGTCTCGTAGATGCCGTCTTTTGAGCGTTTGCCTTCCGCTTTTGAAAGCACCATGCCCGGCATCGCCATCGTGTACTGAAACAAGACTTGAGCGTCGGTCACAGGTTTGCCGCTCTTGTCCGTAACCTTAAGCCGCAAAGTATTCTCACCTGCCTTGGTCTTCTCCGGTTGAGTCGAGAGCGTGAGCGTTAAATCTGCCACTTTCTTTTCCATTGGCCCGGCTTTCGTGGGAGTATCCATCTTCATGCCTTCCATGCCCGCCATCCCGGCCATTCCTTCCATGGACATGCCCGACATCCCAGCCATCGCGCCCATCGCCTCGCTCAACCGGCTCTCTGAATCTAATAGAAACGCCGAGCTGGCGGCGATCTTTTCGCCTTCTTTAAGGCCGGACGTCACTTGATAAAAACCCTCCATCTTTGGCCCGAGCCCTACTTCTTTAGCTTCGAAGTGGCCGTCGCCCTTATCGAGAAACACGATTTTTCTCGTTCCGGAGTCCAGTACTGCCTCTTCCGGAATGCTCAGCCGTGTTTCGCCTGGAATCTTGATCTCCGCGTTTACGTACATTTCAGGTTTGAGCTTGTAGCCGGGATTCGGATGCTCCAAACGCACCTTCACGGTGCGCGTCTTTTCATCCAGATAGGGATAAATGTAAGAGACGCGTCCCTTTAACGGTTCGGCGGGAGAATAGGAAAGTGAGATGTCAGCCCGCTGGCCCACTTTGATGAACGGAATATCGCTCTCGTAGACGTCCGCGTTGACCCAAACGCTGGACAAATCGGCGATCGTGTAAAGCTCTTTGTCGCCCATCACCTTCATTCCTTCATTGATGTCTTTCTTGATGACAAAGCCGCTGTAAGGAGAATAGAGCGTCAGAGTCTTTTGTGCCTCACCCTTTTGTTCCAGATCGCGCAGTTGCTGTTCGGAGATGTCCCAAAGCGCAAGCCTGGTTCTACTTGCCGCGACTAACGAAGATGCGCCGGCTTTCACCTCTGGAATGGAGCTTGTCGCCAGGCTTTCGTAATTCTTTTTCGCCATCAAATATTCGTTCTGCGTAGCGACAAGATCGGGGCTGTAAATGGAAAACAGGGGCTGTCCTTTTGAAACGAACGCGCCAGTCGAATTGATGTAAAGCTTGTCAACCCAGCCGTCCACTTTGCTATGCACATGTTTCACTCTGCTCTCGTCATAAGCGACGGTGCCAACGGCGCGAATAGTTTTACTCAACGTTTTCGCTTCGACTATTGCGGTCCGCACTCCCATGAGCTGTTGCATCTGTGGGCTCACCATGGCCGTGCCAGGCGCCATGTTCATGCCCGCCATTCCCGGCATGTCGCTCATGCCTTTCATGCTCCCCATATCGCTGCTCGCCGAAGGCTGCTTGCTGACCACCTCTTGATGGACTTTGCTTTGGCCCCAGAAATAGCCGGCTGCGAATATCGCGCCGCTGAGTAAGATCACGCCAAGAATTTTGAAAGTGTTTGATGATGCCATTTGCATCTCCCTTCGTTGTTCAGTTCTTCACCTGCCGCGGGAGGGTCAATCCTACGGCCTTTTCTATGTCCACTATGCTCTGTTCATGCTCGACCAGCGCTTTGTAATAACCGAGTCTTGCCTCGCGGATAGTTCTCTGCGCGTCCAACATCGTAACAAAGTTGACTTGACCGGTTTGGTAAGCAGCCACAGTTGCCTCGAAAGCCTGCTGCGCTTGCGGCAGCAGGCCGTCCTGGTAAAACGATACGGACTTCTCCGCCGCGCGCGCTCTGGTAAACATCTCCCGCACCGCAAGCAATGCAGCGTTCTTCATGGCTTCGTGTTGCGACTTCGTCGCCTGACGCTCGGCCATCGCTTCTTCAACCTCATAATCATGTTTGCCTTTAGTCCAGGGTGAGAATGGAATTGTCAGAGACACCATCGGGGTGTACATGTGCTTTTGCTTTTGGTCGGGAGCAACCCAATACTGTAACCCCAGCATGAAGTCGGGATATTTTTGGTTTCTCTGCGCGAGTTCGATAACTTTTTCCGATCTCTTGACGTTTTGTTCCATACCTTGCAATTCGGGATTATTTTCGACAGCGAGCCTCTCCAAATCGTCAAATGAGAGAAGCAGCCGTATTAGGCTTGCTTCTGCCGGAGGACCGAGCTGAGTGCCGGGATGGAGGTTGAGCAGCGTATTCAGTCGTGCTTTCGTGGTCTCTAGCTCTCGTTCCGCCATATTTAATCTGTTGAGAAGATCGGTCTGTTCCAACAACGCCTTGATGACATCCTGTTGGGGAGCCTTTCCCACTTTGTACAGATTCTCAGCCGTCAGACTCACCTGACGGATCAGCTCCAAGTGTCCTTTGGCAATCTCAATACTTTTTCCCGCCAAGAAGTAATCCGCATAAGCATTTTTGACTTTGGCGACGATCTCGACCTCTTTGGCTCGTAATTCCTCCGCCGCCATCTTTACCTCTTCTGCAGCGATCTCGCCTTTGAGTCCAAGTTTGCCGAAAAAAGGAAACTTCTGGCGCAACCCCAAAACGATGGGATTGGCACTGCGGAATTTGACTGGTTGATTTAGCGGCACACCCCAAGCCTCAACATTGAGTTCGGGGTCTTCCAAATAAGTTGCCTGTTTAGATCTCGCTCGAACTGATTCAAGCTTGTTCTTCGCTACTTGAATCTCCGGATTGTTTTTCAAAGCTTCAGCGACGGCTTCGGAAAGGCTCAACGGTCCTTGGACTTCGGCTACCTGAGCACGGGCTAGTGACGGCGAATTAAAAACCACCAGCAGTGGAAACGCCAGCATGATGCTTTTTCGCATGTTTCCCCCCAACATCTCTCCTTTTTTATTACCGACGCGGTAGTCACCTACCGGTGGCGTTACAAAAGTTCGTGGATACTGGACGGTTTTAAGTCCAGCAGACGGAATTAATTGGAAAGAGAGAGAAAGGGAGCGCTAAATTCGAAGCACCGAGAAAGATAAGTGAAGAGGGAGTTTAAAGACAGAGTGGAAAGCGATTTCCCATCCTGCAGAAACGGATGACAAAGCCAGGTGCTTCGGAATGTCAATGATCGCATTGATCGGGAGAAGCAGAATAATCGGTTGATGAACGTCATCTGCTTTGTAAGCAGAAGGCTGGATCGACAACATGCGATTACGGACGGATTTGCAGATGTCTTGTTTGTGCTGGTTACAGGGCCCCCTCTGTACCATCCCTCCATGCATTCCATCCATCCCACTCATGGAACTGTCGTGCAGAGCGACGGTCATGAGGTCGATTCTGGAGCAGGCGTAGACGATAGAGTTGAACAGAATAGAAAGGACGAGAGCCGAAACGACCAGTAAACAGGACTTCCTTATAGGCATAGACTTTCGCATTAACGCTACAACGGCCTCGAGGGTAGCTAAGTTCCCTCTCCTTGTCAATTAGCGAAGGTATTCGGGAAACCTCCAAAAACAAAACGGGGAGAAGGTTTCCCTTCTCCCCGTTTTGCACCCATAGGTCGGATCCAGTTTTAGTAGGTGTAAATCAGTTGCATGGCCAAAGTGGTCTGGTTAGCGTCGGCCTTACTACTCCCTCTTTGAAAGACCGCTCGATTGGCAAAGTCTTGCCGCACCTCCGCCCGCCCTAGAAGCATCTTAGTGAACTTGTAAGCTCCCGTCAGAGTGAATTCGCCCAGGGCAACGTTGTGTATAGGATTGGTTGCGGCGAGGCCGAACGTCCTCGCCGCTTGCAGATCCAGGAACGCCTCTGCCCTAAGCGCCGTATTAAAGCGGTCGGTCCAATCGTAGGCAGCTACACCCGATAAAGTATGCCAATACGACTGTCGATTGCCCGTTGGCGTCGGCGCTTTGGCTTCGGCGCCAAAGGTGTAATCCAAAAGAAGGGTGAGAGGATCCATTGGTTTTATTGTCGCGACGTTGCTCCAAGTTACCCTCTGCCGGCCATCATTGCCTCGCTGTTCAGGACCGACAATGATGCTGCTTGCCAACCCGAACACGTCGCTTGGAGTAAAGTTAACGCCACCCAAAAACGACGGTACGTGGTTGTTATCATGAGGGTCATCCCATCCGGTAACGAGTCCACCGGTCACGCTAAGCGTCTTGAGAACCGGATAAGTAAAAAGGCCGCCTAGGTGGCGAAATGGAATAGCAAAGAAAAAGTCGTACGAATTGGAGATGTTGTTGTTGTAAGCGCCTGGCTGCGAAATGATTTCCGCTCCCAACAGCGTAACGAACAAACCTCCCTTGAATTGGAGCCCCTCACCCACCGGGATGGTAGTGGTCACATACGACTCGTACAACTCGGCTGACGGTTCCTTGTGAAGAGCTTTGCCCCACAATGTCGATTCCCTCAACAACTCTGCCTCCCGGCCAAACATACCGGACAAATGGAAACCAACGCCCCAATCCTTTTCCGGCTTGTCGAGCGTAAGGTTGAAGTTATTGAATTCGATTTTGTTGTAGTCCTTGTTGAAAATCCGACCGCTGATGTTGGCCGGATGATGGGGATGATTAGAACTCCAGTTATAAGCGCTGTCGAGAAAACCACTGATGCCGATCCCGAGGGCATCCTGCAGACGACCTTTACCGTCCGCAATAGCTTTGTCCAGCAGTCCCACGCTGCCGTCCAAGCTTAGCCACCCCGGCCCCAACGGCTTCTCCGCCGGCTCTGGCGGTTTCTGTTCCGGCTCAGCCGCGTAAACCGGTCTGAAGGTCAGGATCAAAATGCTCAACAACCACCATACCACTAGCGTTCCCTTCTTCATCCTATTCACCCTCCCATTCAAACAAATGAGTTTGGCTCCTTATACTGAAATATCCAGACTGCTTCAAGTTTAAAAATTGCGTGCAAACCCGATGCCGCCCCCGGCCCGGTTAACCAAACTGTTATAATAGGTCAATAATTTGAATGTTTTCGCCCCGGCGTAGCACAAAATGTCTAACGGTAGCCCATTTGTTCATCAGCGGATGCCCGCTTCTTGAGCAATTTTCGCAACGCCTTGGCGACAACCACTGCTTGAATTCGCCAACCCAAGCGTCAACGCATCGCGGCGACGCCGACATCTGCAACAACAGATCGCGGTTTTACTTCCGCGACCGTGGTGGTTTTTCTGTGGGTCACGTACAGCGCCAAGCCTGTGAAGATAAAGCCACCAAAGATATTCCCTAGCGTGACCGGTATTTGGTTCCATAGCCACCAGTCAGAGAAAGAAGCCTGCGAACCGAGAATCATGCCGGCCGGGATCACAAACATATTGACCACTGAGTGCTCGAACCCCTGAGCAAAGAAAGTAAGTATGGGCAACCACATCGCGGCAATCTTGCCGATCGTGGATTGCGACGTGAGGGACATAACGACTCCCATCGTCACCATCCAGTTGCAAAGAATCGCCTTAACGAAGGCCGACATGAGCCCATCATATCCCAGCTTGGCGTAACCCAAAGTCTTTGCTTCGCTGGCGGTAACGAGCAACTTCGTTAGGGGCGCCGCAGGCGTTAGCGTCTTGGCGAAAAGAATCGCATAAAGGACTCCCCCGATGAGATTGCCCAGAAACACCCAGCTCCAATTGAACCACAAGCTTCCCATCTTGATTTTCCCATCCATCACCCCCAAGGGAACCAACGCGAAATTTCCCGTAACCAGCTCCAGCCCAAGGAGAACGATCATTACAAAACCGACGGGAAAGATCAGCGCGCCGACGATACCAAGGCCCGTTTGAGCGGCCGCCGTGAGCGCCAACGTCGTTGCAAAACCCAGCAGCGCCCCGGAAAGAATGCCGCGGATCAAGAGGTCTTTAGCGCCGAGCTTGCCCTTATTGGCTCCAGCTTGAATCATACTGTCCACTACAAGATCTGCTTTTACGTAATCCATAGCATTATTTCCTTTCTCCGTTTTTTTGTGGATCGATGGTAAATTCTTTCCCTTGAGCAGTGACGGCGAAGGTTTTCGCCTTCAAATGCGGATCGCTCGAACAAATCCCCGTCTTAAGATCGAATTTGTAGCCGTGAAGCGGACAGACGACCGCTTCCCCCTCGATCCAGCCCTTGGAGAGTTGCCCACCCTCGTGCGGGCAGGCATTCTGTATCGCGCAGAGTTTCCCGTCTTGCTTAAAGACGGCGATCTCCTCGCCCTGCACGCGAACCAATTTCGCGCTGCCTTCTGGAATGTCCGCAGCACGAACTCCCACAGGATCGGGTTCTTTCTCGGCTGGTGCCGACGTAGCGGGCGGCGCAACTTCGGCTTCAGTTGTTTTGCGTAGCTGCTGACGCATGGCCTTGAAGGCTCCATGCTTGACCAATCCCGCGACGACAGTCGGTAGGTCTTCACAGGGAACATCTTCCATGATCTTGATCGGCGGGTTCGGCTCGCATCCGGCATCCCCGCCAGCAAACACGTCAACGGCCTCGACCACTTCGCCGTTGATCTTGATGTTCTTGCCCAACAAACCAATGTCAGCGACGCTATGATTGCCGCAACCGGCCGGACACCCCGACCAGTGCATGCGGAGGGGCTGCGTTTTGCCAAGCTTCGCTTCCAGAACGCGTGCGGTTTTCAGCGCCCAGCCCTTGGTCTCGATCAATGCGAAGTGGCAATAGTCCATGCCCGTGCAGCTCACGAGACCGCGCATCACTTCGGAGGGATCGTAGCGAAGGTGCTGCAAGACCGGCTCGGCGGTGAGGTTGCCAATCTTGTTATCGGGCACGTTCGGAATAATGATATTCTGTCCGACGGTCAGCCGAATTTGGCCGCTGCCGTAATTTTCAGCCAAGTCGGCGACCTGAAGCATCTGCTCCGCCGTGATCCGGCCTACGGGCACGGCAAGACCAACGTAGTTTAGCCCCGGCTGCTTCTGGCGAAAGATGCCGACGTGATCCGTATGTTTCACCGATCGTTGATCTTTCCCCGCGCTGAGAAGCGGCCGATCGGCTCGGCGCTCGAGCTCGTGGCGAAATCGTTCCACGCCCCAGTTGTCGATGAGAAAGGCCAAACGCGCTTTGGTGCGCAGTTCGCGCGCTCCATGATCACGAAAGATGAGAACGATGTGACTGCAGACCGCCGCCGCTTGTTCCGGCGTGACAAAAAGATCCAAGGGAGAGGCGAGGCGATACCCGCCCGAACCCATTTTTCCACCTACGGCAACATTGAATCCTTTGATTTCTCCGCCGCCGCTCTCTTTCATTGCTGGCGTCAGCGCAATGTCTTGTCCCTCGGCGTGGGTGCAGGCTTCTTTGCAAGCGGTAATCGTTACGTTGAACTTTCTCGGCAAATTCGTGTAGGCCTTGTTGCCCACGAACATCTGAGTGAATTCCCGGACTACCGGGGAGGCATCAAAAAGCTCATTCGGCGTGAGTCCGGCCACCGGGCAGCCGACCACATTACGAATATTGTCCATACCGGTCTGGAGCGTGACGAGCCCGACGCTGTTTACGCGCTGCCAGATCTCCGGGACATTATTGATGGTGAACCAGCGCAGCTGGATCTGCTGCCGCGTCGTAATATCCGCAAAGCCCTTGCCGAACTCGCCGCTGATTTCGGCGAGCGTGCGCAACTGGGTTGCGGTGGTGATGCCATTCGGAATCCGCACGCGCATCATAAAGTGACCCGGGGTCTGGCGGCGGAAAAAGACCCTGGTCCATTTAAGCCGCTCCTTGTCGCCTTCAGTGATGGCTTCCCACCCTTCCGCGGCGTAACGCGGAACGTCCTGGAGCACATCCAGCCCATCTTTTTCGTTCTTGTACTCTTCGATCTTGTTCATTAGCCTGCCCTTATTCGTCACTCCAACTGCCGGATTCAAACGATCAATTTTCCGTGAGTATCGGTACGTTCGGAACTTCCTGGTCCGCCTTTTCACTGAAAACTTCAGCTAGGAAGAGAATGTTTTCGAATGTCCTCGCCAGAATCGTTTTTTCCCTATGCCGGCCGCGAAGGATAAACGTTCTCCCTTCCTCTAAAAATAAAAAAGGCGCTCCATCGCATTTACGATGAGCGCCTTTGCTCCGCGCGAGGCCACGTCGCCTTCACGCATTACAGGTAGCAACGGTTATGCCAGCAGTCTGGTTACAAAAAACCTCCCAATTTGCGAACTATTTTTTGTCGTCTTCTCTCAATTGCCTTCGGCACGGTCACCTACTGCTCAAAAGTTCGGCATAAGCGATAACCATAAAACCCCATCTAATCCGTTTTCTCCTCCGTAATTTCCTGGGACAAAATAACCGCCTGGGCAATTTCCACCATGGGCTTTCGCATGTCCATGCTTTTTTGCTGAATCAGCGAAAAAGCCTCGGGCTCGGATAATCTTTGCCGCTTCATCAGGATTCCCTTTGCTCGCTCGATGACCTTGCGCGCCTCCAAAGTTTTTTTCAGATTTTCATTTTCCTTTTGCAGAGCGACAAACTCCTGAAAGTGCGAAATCGCCAGCTCGATGGCCGGAAGCAGTTCACCTTCCCGCAGAGGCTTGATCAGATAGCCCATCACGCCGGCGCGTTTGGCTCGCTCGATGGTTGCGGCGTCGTAGTGACTGGTGACAAGAACGATGGGAAGCGGATTCGCTTGCATGATTTTCCGAGCCGCGCGAATGCCGTCAAGATCGGGCAAGCCCACCGCCATCAGGATCACATCGGGCGCGCTGGCTGAGGCTAGTTGCAGCCCCGCCGCGCCGCTGGTAGCTGCACCGACAATCTGAAACCCGCTCTCCGCTAATACTCCGACGAGATTTTTGCGCGAGGGCTCATGGTCGTCTATGACCAATGCCCGCTTCATGCCGACCCTTGACTCCGATTCACTTTCTTGGAACGGGCCACGCGCCGAATGAATTCCGACAAAAATCTTTCCCCGTAATATTTCAAGGCCGGGGCATAGCTTTGCGTATCTGCGAGTATCTTGTCGGGCAAGATATAAGGGGCCTGCGCGAGATCTTTGGAGCGCTCGTCGACCCAGCGCGCGACCATGCGAGGGGTCACCTCGAGATGGAACTGTAAACCGTAAATGTTTCTTCCCAATCGAAAGGCCTGGTTTTCGTAATTGACCGATGAGGCGAGCCGAATGGCGCCGGCGGGCAAATCAAAACCATCGCCGTGCCACTGAAAGACCGTTGCGGTTTCCGGGAGATAGCCAAGTAGGGAATCCACCTGACCATGAGGAGTAATAGAGACCGGGCTCCAGCCGATTTCCTTGACCCGTCCATGATAAACCACGGTGCCGAGAGTGTTCGCGATCAGCTGTGCCCCTAGACAAACTCCCAAAATGGGAACGGCTTCGTCGATGGCAGCGCGTATAATCCGCTTTTCCCAACGAAGAAACGGATACTCCTCTTCGTCGTTTACGCTCATGGTCCCGCCGAGAATGATTAACGCTTGAATGCGCTCCCACTCTTCTGCGGGCATTTCGCCATGAAATAATTGGATGACGCGATAGCTCGCCCGCTTCTTCTCCAATACCTCCGCAAAAAACCCAAGGTCTTCAAACGGATCGTGCTGAAAAACCAGGACCTCTTCCATAGGGTCCGTCGCATCCACCGTTCCTTAGATATCGAAGTACAGGGCGAATTCATGGGGATGGGGTCTGAGCCGCATGGCATCGACCTCCTTCTTCCGCTTGTACTCAAGCCAGGTCTCGATCACGTCTTTAGTGAACACATCTCCCCTCAAGAGAAATTCATGG
>WNFW01001285.1_pt1 | contig 26468 bp, 26 predicted proteins | sample 5400131 | NCBI WGS metagenome assembly WNFW01 (sample SAMN13153362, study PRJNA577476) | soil metagenome | isolation source: 20 cm soil or saprolite under grassland replicate 1 | place: USA:California | collected 2016-06-15 | reverse complement strand
CCGGCCATGACGAGGACAGTTATGAGTACAATCACAGACCTCCCCGAAATCCCCCTGCCCTCCGGCGTCCGCTCGCGCTTTGTCGAAAACATCAACGGCCTCTCCATACATGTGCTGGAGGCCGGCTACGAGACGCGCGGCCGGCCGTGCGTGCTGCTGTTGCATGGCTTTCCCGAACTTAGCTTCAGCTGGCGCAAGGTGATGCCTCAGCTCGCCGACGCCGGCTACCACGTGATCGCGCCCGACCAGCGCGGCTATGGCCGCACCACCGGCTGGGATGCCAATTACGACGGCGACCTCGCCTCGTTCCGGCTGCTCAACCTGGTGCGCGACACGCTTGGGCTCGTGTCGGCATTCGGCTATCGCTCGGTCGTTTCAGTGGTCGGACATGATTTCGGCTCTGCGGTGGCGGCGTGGTGCGCGCTGGTGCGGCCCGATGTGTTTCGGTCGGTCGTCCTGATGAGCGCACCGTTCGCTGGCCCGCCGCGGCTGCCGTTCGATACGTCCGATGCGCCGGCCAAACCCAAGCCGGAAGACCCCGTGCATCACGAGCTGGCGGCGCTGCCGCGTCCGCGCAAGCACTATCAATGGTATTACTCGACGCGGCAGGCCAATGCGCACATGCACCGCGCGCCGCAGGGCGTGCATGATTTCCTGCGCGCCTATTATCATCACAAGAGCGCGGACTGGAAAGACAACCAGCCGTATCCGCTGCAATCGTGGTCCGCGAGCGAACTGGCAAAGCTGCCGACCTATTATGTGATGGATCTCGCCAAGGACATGGCCGAGACCGTCGCGGAAGAAATGCCCGATGCGGCGGCGATCGCCGCCAACACATGGTTGCCCAACCGCGAACTGTCCTTTTACAGCGCCGAATATGCGCGCACCGGCTTCCAGGGCGGCCTGCAATGGTATCGCTGCGGCACCTCGGGCGCGTTCACCCCGGAACTGCAAACTTTTTCAGGCCGCAGCATCGACGTGCCCTCGTGTTTTATCTCGGGCAGGCAGGATTGGGGCACCTATCAACGGCCCGGCGCCTTCGAGGCAATGCAGGCAAGCGCCTGCACGCGGATGCTCGGCTGTCATCTGGTCGACGGCGCCGGCCACTGGGTCCAGCAGGAGCAGCCCACTGAGGTGAGCCGGCTCCTGCTCGCGTTCCTGCGCGAGGCCGTCGAATGATTTGACCTGCCAACGGCGCTCATCTATAACGATTTAGAATCGTTCTAAAGTAGTGGCGCTGTCGTGAAGAATTTCGCCGATTTGACGGAGCGGGAAGTGCTGGCGGTGGCGATCTCCTCGGAAGAGGAAGACAGCCGCATCTATATGAGCTTCGCGGAAGACCTCGCCGAACGCTATCCGGATTCGGCCAGGGTATTCGAGGAGATGGCCGAGGAGGAAAGAGGCCACCGCCACCGGCTGCTGGAAATGTACGAGCAGCGTTTCGGCCCGCATTTGCCGCCGATCCGCAGGGACAATGTCCGGGGATTTTTGCGCCGGCGTCCGATCTGGCTGACCAAGAACCTGTCGCTCGACGCCATCCGCAAGGAAGCCGGGACGATGGAGTTCGAAGCCGAGCGTTTCTACATCAGGGCTGCCGAGCAGGCTGACGATGTCGGCGTTCGCAGGCTGCTCGGCGATCTTGCCGAAGAGGAAAAAGGTCACGAGAAAATCGCGGCCAAGCTGACCGACCAGATCCTCAGTCCGACTGTTCGTGCGGAAGAAGACAAGACGCGCCGGCGCGTGTTCGTCCTGCAATATGTGCAACCGGGTCTTGCCGGATTGATGGACGGCTCGGTGTCGACGCTGGCGCCGCTGTTCGCAGCGGCCTTCGCGACGCATCAGAACTGGCAGGCCTTTCTGGTGGGACTTGCCGCCTCGATCGGCGCCGGCATCAGCATGGGCTTTGCGGAGGCACTGTCGGACGATGGATCGCTGACCGGCCGCGGCTCGCCCTGGCTGCGCGGATTGACCTGCGGCGTGATGACGGCGCTTGGTGGCCTCGGCCACTCCATGCCCTATCTGGTTCCGGACTCATGGGCGAACGCGTTCTGGATCGCGACTGCGATGGCCGGTGTCGTGGTGTTCTTCGAATTATGGGCGATCGCCTTCATCCGCGCGCGATACATGGACACACCGTTCCTGCAGGCGGTGTTCCAGATCGTGCTCGGCGGCGCCATCGTGCTGGCCGTCGGCATCCTGATCGGCGCGGCTTAGGCTGTTTACAGCAAGGCTGGAAGTACCACCTCGCGGAGGACGCGTGCGGGCGGCACCGCCTGATCCGGCGTGTCGTAATTGCCTGAAGTCGTCACCACCAGCAGGTCCGCCCCGGGAAAGAGATACAGGCGCTGGCCGCCATTGCCGGCCGCGCTCCAGTATCGCTCCAGCCGCGACCTGTTCCAGCGAGGCGCCGTCGGCGTCTCGAAGCCGATCCGTCCCAGGTACCAGTGATAGCCGTATTCGCGCACTTCATCGATCGGCACCACGGACGAGGTGCAGCGCGCGATCCAATCCGCGGGAATCACGACATGATCGTTCCCAACGCCGCCGCGCAGCATCAACTGACCGATCCTGGCCAGATCCCGCGGCGTCATGCGTATGCCGGATGCGGCGATCAGTTCGCTGTCCTTGCCGGCGAACCAATCTGTAGGACCGATGCCGAGCGGATCAAACAAGGCTTCGCGGGCAAAATCATGCAGGGATTTGCCGGTGCCCTTGGCGAGGATGCGTCCCAGCAGCGCGGTGGCGCCGCCACAATAGGTCCAGCGTTTGCCCGGCTCCATCACGATCGGCCGATCCAGGATATAGCGATAGCGATCGGGCGCCCTGTCCATGGCGATCTCGCTGTTGGCCGGATTGGTATAGGGAATGCTCAGTTCGTCCCAATCCGTGCCCATCGTCATCGACAGGACATGATGAAGCGTCCAACGCCTGCGATCGGGATCGGCAAACAGATCGGCATATTCGGGAAACGAATTCTGCAGCGGCTGATCCGGAGCCGGCACCTTGCCCGCGGCAAGCGCGATGCCGTACAGGAGGCCGACGATGCTTTTAGAGGCAGAGCGCAGATCGTGAAGCGTATCGGGTTTGAACGAAACCACGCCCAGCGGTTTGCCTCGCGCGTCGTCGGGTCCGTCAAAATAACGCTCCAGCGCCAGCCGCCCGTTGCGCATAATGATGACGCTGTGCTGGCCCCATATCCGCTTCTCGGCGACGGCCTTGTCGAGCCGCGCTTCCAGATCGCCGGCAAAACCGGCATCGGCCGGCGAGGGGGTCCAATCGAACGTGGCAGCCGAACTAGTCCCGCTGAACTGGCTCATGATTATTCCTCCCGCACCCGCCAAGATGTGTCGCCGGCTAAGTCTTGGGTTAAGTCTTGGGTTAAGTCTTGGGCTAGGTTTTGGCCCAGGTTTTGGGCTAAGTCTTGGCTCGTTCACGTTCCCGGCCCTCCGCGCGCTGTTCTTGGCGCACGCGCCCGAACTGCATCATCCGGCATCGTCAGAAGCTAAACCGGGAGAACGCGTTGGCCAAGCCGGAATGGAATAGGCAACAGAAATGTCATCGGCCAAAAAAGCATTGGCCATAGCAATATCAATCAAGCCAAGGTTTGTTGCTTGTGCCTCGGTGCGTGCCCCTTGCAGCCCGCGACGGAACTGAGCATCATCGGGCGAGATAGAGAAGCCAACGGGAGCTGCGCTTTGGCCGGGTCGGGATGGAGTTTCAGGACAGCGACCGAATTGTCGGCCGCCCTTGCCGCGAAAAAAGTGTCGGCGGTTGAACTGGCGCAGGACGCCATCGGCCGAATCGAGCGGCACGACGGCAAGATCAATGCGATTTGCGTTCGCGATTTCGATCGCGGCCTTGAGGCGGCCCGCGCCGCCGACGCCGCACGGGCGCGCGGCGACGCAAAACCGCTGCTTGGCATTCCCTTGACGGTGAAGGAATCCTACAACGTCGCCGGGTTGCCGACGACCTGGGGCTTTCCGGCACAAAAGGATTTCAAACCGGGCGAAGACGCGCTGTCGATTTCCCGCGTCAAGGACGCAGGCGGGGTGATCCTCGGCAAGACCAACGTCCCGCTCGGGCTCGGTGACTGGCAGAGCTACAACGAGATCTACGGCACCACCAACAATCCCTTTGATCTCGGCCGCACACCCGGCGGCTCCTCCGGCGGATCGTCGGCCGCGCTGGCGGCGGGCTACGGACCGCTGTCGCTAGGCTCCGACATCGGCGGTTCGCTGCGGGTGCCAGCGTTTCACTGCGGCATCTATGCCCACAAGCCGACCTTTGCGCTGGCGCCCTCGCGCGGTCATACCCCGCCGCCGTTTCCGCCGCTACCGCTCGACCGCGACCTCCCGGTGATCGGGCCGATGGCGCGCTCGGCCTTGGACCTTTCCCTCCTGCTTGATGTGATCGCGGGCCCGGACCCGATGGAAGCCGGCAAGGCCTACCAGCTGGCGCTGCCGCCGCCGCGCCACGGCGACCTGAAAAACTTCCGCGTGCTCGTGGTCGACACCGATCCGGTGATGCCGACCAATGCCGTGGTGCGCGCAGCGATCGACAGACTTGCCGCGAATCTCGGCAAGGCCGGCGTGACCGTCACGCGAGAAAGCCCGCTATTACCCGACTTCGCCGCCTCCTCGCGGCTCTTCATGCGAATGCTGATGTCGTTCCTCGCGGCGTTTTTCGCGCCGGAAAGCTACGCGGGCGCGCAAGGCAAGGCGGCAAACCTTGCGCCTGACGATATGAGCCTCGGCGCCGAGCGGCTGCGCGGCATGGTGCTCAGCCATCGCGACTGGGTACTGGCCGACGGTGCGCGCGCGCGACTGCGGGCGCAATGGCGCAAGCTGTTCAAGAGCTTCGATGCGGTGATCTGCCCGGTGATGCCGACGCCGGCCTATCTGCACGACCATTCGCCGGAACAGGAAAAGCGACACATCAACATCGACGGCAAGGACTATGTCTACCCCGATCAGCTGGCGTGGCCCGGCATCGCCACCCTGCCCGGCCTGCCGGCGACGGCAATTCCGATCGGGTTTTCGCCTGATGGATTGCCGCTCGGCGTGCAGATCGTCGGCCCATGGCTGGAGGATCGAACGCCGTTGAAACTGGCCGAGTTGATCGAACGCGAGTTCGGCGGTTTTGTGCCGCCGCCGATGTTCGATGATTGAGATTAGCCTCAACCCTGAGGAGCGGCGTCTTCGCCGCGTCTCGAAGGATGAGACATTATCGGCCTCATGGTTCTCCCGGCGATGCGAAGCATCGTCCGGAGACGGCGCAAGGGCGCCTCCTCACCATGAGGGTGGGAGACGGGAGAAACATCATGAGAAACGATATCGCTGAGTTGACCGCGCTCAACCGCGACTATGTCGCCTCGGTGCAGAATTGCGACGTCAAGCGTTTCGACGAAATTCTCGCCAACGATTTCTATTGCTCAAACCCCGACAAGTCCCTGGTCGACCGTGCCGGGTTCCTCAAGCAAACCGCGATACCGGTGACGATCAGGAATCTCGAGGCGCATGACGTCAGGATTCGCGTGATGGGCGATTTTGCGATCATTCACGCCGCGACCAGCTACACGACGCCGGACGGTCAACAAGCGTCGGGGCGCTACACCGATTGCTGGGCCCGTCAAGATGGAAGCTGGCTTGCAGTGTCGGCGCATGTTTCGCGGTGACGTTGGAAAAGCACTAAGCAGCTGCGTCATGCCCGGGCTTGTCCCGGCCATCCACGTCTTTCTTGCCGCCAGGCTGTTAGGACGTGGATGCCCGGGACGAGCCCGGGCATGACGGAATTCTACAGCCTTGCGCGAGTCAAATCCTATTCAAGCATCAAACACAATGACGCTGCGGACGGTCTTGCCGGCCTTCATGTTGGCAAAGCCTTCATTGATCTCCGACAGTTTCAGCTTGGCCGAAATCCAGTCTTCCAGATGCAGCCTGCCGCGCATGTAGAACTCGACCAGGCGGGGCATGTCGACGCGGAAATGGTTCGAGCCCATCGAGGAGCCCTGGATCTTGCGTTCGCGCAAGAAGTCGAAGCCGTGCAGCTCGATCTTCTGGCCGAACGGGATCATGCCGACGATGGTCGCGGTGCCGCCGGGCGCCAGCATCGCAAAGGCCTGTTCCGCGGTTTCCTTGCGACCCAGCACTTCGAACGAGTGATGCACGCCGCCATTGGTGAGATCGCGCACCTGCTGCACCACGTCGCCGTTCCTGGGATCGACGATGTCGGTGGCGCCTAGCTTGGTCGCCAATTGCAGTTTGGCCGGATTGGTATCGACCGCGATGACGCGGCCGGCGCCGGCGATCTCTGCGCCCTTGCTCGCGGCCATGCCGACACCGCCGCAGCCGATCACAACCACGGTCTCGCCGGGCGCGACCTTCGCGGTATTCACTACTGCGCCAAAGCCGGTGATGACGCCGCAGCCGATCAGCGCCGCCAGCTCGAGCGGCATGTCCTTGCGGATTTTGACGATGGCGTTTTCATGCACCAGCATCTGCTCGGCGAATGATGACAGATTGAGGAACTGGTTGAGTTTCTCCGACCGCGCCCACGACAGCCGGTTCGATGCGCCCGGCAGCATTTTTACTGACGTGTCGGTGCACAGCACCGGCCGCCCTGTCGTGCAATTGTCGCAAGTGCCGCAGAATACCGACAGACATGTCACGACGTGATCGCCGGGTTTGACGTAAGTCACGTCGGAGCCGACCTGCTCGACGACGCCGGCCGATTCGTGGCCAAGCACCGCGGGCAGCGGATGCGGATAGAGCCCTTCCATGAAATGCAGGTCGGAATGACAGAGCCCGGCGACCGAGGTGCGGATCAGAACCTCGCGCGGCCCAGGCTTCGGCAGACTGACGTCCTCGATCACCAGCGGTTTGTTGACTTCATGCAGGACGGCGGCCTTCATCGGTGTTTCCTCTTTTGTTTATCGTTACGGCACGAACCTCTTCAACTCTCCCACCCAACTCGGGTCTACCCGAGTTGGGCATCTTAAGTTGTCGAAGTCGGATATATCCGACTTCGATGGGAGAGGTGAAATCGCACTCGTCGCAGCACCAGCCTACGCTGCGATGAGCAATTCGCCAACCTCGGCCATGCCGACCGCGCGGTCGCCGAGCAGATGGTCCGTGATCGCGCGCTGCGCTGCATTTTCCGCGAGCCGGAACGGATCGTTCACCGAGACCCGGTGATCGATCACCAGGCGCGACAGCAGCAGCCGACGGGCATCACCGCGCATCTCATGGATGCGTCCGGCCTCCCACGCAAGCGCCACCGCACTGGCGACATGGTAGAGCAAGCTCGTCGCGCGCCGCGCTTCCGCCTCGTTATCGGCACGGCTGGCCACCTCCCGCGCAAAACCGATGGCGCGATCGGTCAGATCGCGGAGGCCGCCGCGCCAGTGCTGCGGCACGCCGGTGCTGTCGTCAAGGCGGGCGTGCAGGTCGGCCGCCAGCGCGGCATCGGCGCCGTGGCGGCCGACCGCCCGCTTCAGCGCATCGAGCGCGACGATGTTGCCGGTGCCTTCCCAGATCGAGCCGAGATGCGCGTCGCGCAACAGCCGCGCGGTAGCGAATTCCTCGATGTAGCCGATGCCGCCGCGCATCTCCAGCGCGTCGCCGCAGACTTTTCGGGCATCGCGGGTAGCGCGGAATTTCAACGTCGGCGTCAGAATGCGCAATAGCGCCGCGGCCTCCTGGCTGCCGGCCTCGGCGCGGTCGAGCGCATCGGCGGTGAGAAAACTCATCGACAGCGCCTGCTCGGTGGCCAGCATGATCTTCATCAATTGCCGCCGCGCCAGCGGCAGGTCGATGATACGCTGGCCGAACACCACGCGGTTCTGCGCCACCGTCATGGCGTCGTGATGCGCGCGGCGCATCAGCGCGGTCGATTTGACGCCGTTGGACAGCCTGGACGAATTGACCATCTCGGCCATCTGCACGAAACCGCGATCGAGCCGCCCGACCGCATAGGCAATGGCGCCTTCCAGCTTGATCTCGCCCGACGCCATCGAGCGGGTGCCGAGCTTGTCCTTGAGGCGAACGATCCGGTAGTGATTTTGCGAACCGTCATCGAGCCGGCGCGGCATGAGAAAGAGACCGACGCCGCGGGTGCCGCCTTCAGCGCCTTGCGGACGCGCCAGCAGCATCACGACCTCGGCATCGGCGTTGGAGCAGAACCACTTTTCACCCGACAGCCGCCAGTGATCGCCCTCCGGCACCGCCGTGGTGGTGAGCTTGCCGACGTCGGAACCGCCTTCCTTCTCGGTCATGAACTGGCCGCCCTGGGTCAATTTGGACATGTCGGTCTGGGTCAGGCCATCAAGATATTTTGCTTTCAAGGCCTCGCTGCCGAAATTCGACAACAGCTTGGCGCAGCCATCGGTGACATTGATCGGACACCCCAGCCCGAACTCGGCCTGATTGAACAGGAAGGTGAAGGCGTGCTTGGCCACAACGGGGTATTTGTCCGGCCAGCCCAGAATGCCCTTGCGGAGCGACATCGCATGAATGCCGAACTCGCCGAAGGCGGTGCGCTCCAGCTCGCGATAGGCCGGATGGTACTCGATATATTGGGCGTCACGGCCAAAACGGTCGCGCTGGTGCAGCACCGGCACGTGGCGGTCGGCCAGCCGCGCGCATTCATCGAGATGGCCGCCGGCGAGCCCGCCCAAGCTGTCAAGATGCGGCTCGATATGCCGAAACAACGCATCCGGCAGATGGATGCGAAGCAAATCCGTCAGTGCCGGATCGGCGCGGTAGAAATTCATCCCCGACGTATCCGGCGCGAGCAATTGGTCGACCGGCGCCGTCACGTTGCTTTGTTTGCCTGGCTGATGCATCCGCAACTCTTGTTCGTTCCGCGCTCGCGTTTTAGATGATATAGATCATGCTAGGCCAAGCAGGCGATAACGCCGTCAAAAACACAGGGGAGGACAACCCATGGCGGACAGCTATCGCATCTTCGGCGCCGAGATGTCGCCCTACTCGGTGAAGATTCGCTCCTATTTTCGCTACAAAGCCATCCCGCATCAATGGATTTTGCGGAACGCGGCCGGCCAGGCCGAATACGAGAAATACGCCAAAATGCCGATCATCCCCCTGGTGGTGACGCCGGAAGGCGTTGGTATGCAGGATTCCACGCCGATCATCGACCAGATGGAGAAGTTTTTTCCGGAGCCTTCGATCCACCCCGATGATGCCGTGACGCGCTTCATCTCGGCATTGATCGAGGAATTCGGCGACGAGTGGGGCAACAAATGGATGTTCCACTACCGCTGGGCCCGCGACGTCGATCAGCGCAGCTCGGCCGGCCGCATCGCACGCATGCGCGGCCCAAAGGTCCGCGAGCAGGACCATGACGCTTTCGCAGGCCAGGTGCGCGCCCGCATGGTGGATCGGGTCTGGTTCGTCGGCTCCAACGCCGTGACCGCGCCGCAGATCGAGGCCGGTTTTCTCGACATGCTCAGTCTGCTGGACAACCATCTCGCGACGCGGCCCTATCTGTTCGGCGGACGTCCGGCATTCGCGGATTTTGGCCTTTGGGGACAGATCTACGAAATGTGGACCGACCCCACCGCAGGCGCCATCATCAGTGGCGGCGCGCCGCATGTGCTGGATTGGGTGCACCGCATGCTTTGGCCGAGGGCCGAAGGCCCGTTTGATACCTGGTCCGCGCTGCAGCCAACGCTGATGCCGATCCTGACCGGCCAGACTGGAAAACAGTTCATGCCATGGACATTGGCGAACGAGAGAGCGCTCGCGGAAGCGCGGGAGGAATTCAGCGTCACGCTGGGCGACAAGGTCTGGACGCAAAAGCCGCAAAAATATCACGCAAAATCGCTCGCCATGCTGCGCGCCAGATATGCTGGTATCGCCGACAAGGCCGCGCTCGATCCGGTCCTGGAAGCGGCAGGCTGCCTTGCCGGATTGCGCGGCTGAACACGGTTCGCAAGATCAAGGAGAACGCCGATGGAAATACCGAAATACAAGACCGCGCTGATCGTCGGCGCCGGCGAAGGCCTTAGCGCATCGCTGGCGCGGCTGTTTGCCCGCGAAGGGATTCGCGTCGCGCTGGCCGCGCGCCAAACTGAAAAGCTTGGCGCGCTCTGCGGCGAGACCGGCGCACGCGCCTTTGGCTGCGACGCCACCGAGCCGGAACAAGTCGAGCGCCTGTTCGGCCTGGTCGAGCGCGAGATCGCGACGCCCGACATCGTGGTCTACAATGCCAGCGGGAGAGCGCGCGGCGTCTTCACCGATCTGGTACCGGCCGATGTCGCTCAAGCGATGGCGGTCTCCGCGTTCGGCGGCTTCCTGGTGGCGCAGCAGGCCGCAAACCGGATGCTGCCCAACAAGCGTGGCGCGATCCTGTTCACCGGGGCTTCGGCCAGCGTCAAGGGTTATGCCCAATCGGCGCCGTTTGCGATGGGCAAGTTCGCGCTGCGCGGCCTGGCCCAGAGCATGGCGCGCGAATTGTCGCCGCAGGGAATCCACGTCGCGCATTTTGTCATTGACGGCGGCATTCGCAGCGCGGCGCGCAGCGAGCCTACCGACCGGCCGGATTCGATGCTCGATCCCGACGCCATTGCCTTCAACTATTGGAACGTGCTGCAACAGCCGCGCAGCGCCTGGACCTGGGAACTGGAAGTGCGGCCTTGGGTGGAGAAGTTTTGAGAATAAACCGTCATTCCGGGATGGTCCGAAGGACCAGACCCGGAATCTCGAGATTCCGGGTTCGATGCGGAGCCTGTCATCGGGCCGCGCATCGCGCGGACCCGTTGGCATCGCCCCGGAATGACGGTGGCTCGAATCGAAATGGGGGAATTTGAAATGACAACCACTGAAACCACCATCGACACCGGCACCAGCGAGTTGCTGTGCGCGATCCGCGACCGCGTCGCCATCATCACGCTCAACCGGCCGGAAGTGCGCAATGCGCTATCGGACGATCTGACGCCGGCGCTGCGGACCATGATCAAGACCTGCGGCGAGAATCCCGAGGTCGGCGCGCTCCTGATTACCGGTGCCGGCAGCGCCTTTTGCGCCGGCGGCAACGTCAAGGGCATGGGCGCCCACCGCGACAAGAAGAAGCTGGAAATGTCCTATGACGAGAAGGTCGCGGACCTGCAGGAGCGGCAACGCCTCTTGACCGGCGCGCTGGCCTCGGTACGCAAGCCGACCATCGCCGCGCTGCCTGGCCCCGCGGTCGGCGCAGGACTTGCCATCGCCATGGCCTGCGATATCCGGATCGCGGCGCAATCCGCCTTCGTTTCCACCGGGTACTTGCGCGTCGGCTTGAGCGGCGATTACGGCATCGCCTGGCTGTTGACCCGGCTGGTCGGAACATCGCGGGCGCGGGAATTGATGTTTACGTCTGACAAGGTCGATGCCGCCAGATGCGAGGCGATCGGTCTCGTCAACCGCGTGGTGCCGGACGCCGAATTGCAGGACGCGGCTTTTGCGCTGGCGAAATCGATGGCCGAAGGACCGACGCTGGCGTTGCGCTACATGAAGGACAATCTCGACGAAGCCTTGTTGTTCGATTTCGCCACCGCCCGCGACCATGAGGCCGAACGCCTGGTCCGCTTGACGACGACAGCCGATCACCGTGAGGCGGTGCAGGCGTTCATCGATAAGCGCAAACCTGTGTTCAGGGGGAATTAAAAAGCTATCAAGCCGTGAATGAAGCCTCGGACATCTGGCGGGAAGCAGCGGCCAGTCGCCAGCTCGCGCAGGGAATTTCCTGCGGCGCGACGTCGATGTGTTTTTCAAACCGTACCAGTTTCCAGTCGCCCGGGCTCTGCGTGAGTGCGAAACCGGATTTTCGCGCGAGCCCAATCATCACGTCGTTGGAGCGCAAGGTATCGCCGAACAGGCGTTCGACGCCAAACGCGGCGGCTCGGCATTCCAGATTGCTGAGCAACGCGGAACCGATGCCGTGGCCCTGCCAGCGGTCGTCAATCGACAGGCCGAATTCGACACCCGCCGTATCGGCGTCGAACGCGTAGCGGGCTTCGCCGACGATAGTCTCGACGCCATCGATCACCATGGTCGCGATCACGCTGAAGCGGTCGGCCTCGCCGACATGGATGAAACGATCGAGTTCGCTCTGCGGCAGTTCGCTCATGGCGCCGAGGAAGCGATTGTAGCGAGAGCGGACCGACAGTGACCGGAAGTAACCCTGCAGCGCTTCCGTATCGCGCGGCTCGACAAAGCGCACTGTCACCGGGTTTCCGCTGCGCGATCGCAAGACGTCGGAATATTGTTTGAGTTCGCTCAGCCGCAGGGCAACCATGGCACGCTCCCGCACTCCCGCTCGTGTAAGTCCCGAAAAGTCGGGGCCGGCGCCCCAACAGGCGGCGCCGACCTGGCTGCCGGTCAGGCCCGCCAAAACGGCTTTTCGGCTTCGAAAACAACATCACTCCAGGAAAGACCGACATCGTGCAGGTCACGTTCGGTCAATCCAGCCAGTTGGCGCCGCTGCTGCCGCCGCTCCCGCCAGACATGGAGGGTTTCGCTGATTTGCGCGAAAACGCCCTGTCCATGATGATTTGTCATCGATTCATGTGTGTAGGTGGACATTTTGATCTCCTGAATCTAAGCTCTTCCAGCCAATATCTGTGCTATCCAGGCTTTGCGCAAACGACAATTTGTACCGATTCGGATGATATAAACTCATGTATGGACTGTCTGGAAAATGACTGCCCGGCTGCCGTCCCTGAACGGATTGCGCGCGTTCGAAGCCGCGGCCCGGCATTTGAGCTTCACCAACGCGGCAGCCGAGCTGAACGTCACGCAAACCGCGATCAGCCATCAGATCCGCCGCCTGGAGCAGGAACTGGGGATTGTCCTGTTCGTGCGACAGAACCGAGCGCTGGCGCTGACGCCGGAGGCCAGGGATTATCTCCCCGGCGTCCGCGCCGCCTTCAACGATCTGCGGCTCGCGACCGACCAGCTCTTGCGCAGGGACAATGACCATGTGCTGACGGTCTCGACACTGGCGTCGCTGGCCGCAAAGTGGCTGCTGCCGCGGTTGACGGCGTTCCAGGAAGCCCATCCCGGCATCGACGTACGCATCACGACATCGACGAGTCTGGTCGACTTCAAGGGCGGCGGTGTCGATGCCGCGATCCGCTATGGCCGTGGGCATTGGCCGGCCCTCCGCGCCGACTGGCTGATGGCCGACGAACTGTTTCCGGTGTGCAGCCCTGCCCTGCTGGCGGGCAAGAAGCCGCTGCGGCGGCCGGAAGACCTGGAGGACCATGTGCTGCTGCACAGCAGCGCCGGCAATGACGACGACTGGCGGCTTTGGCTTACGGCCGCCGGCCTGCCGGCCAACCTCTCGAAGCACCCCGGCGTGACCTTCGATCTGGTTTTCATGACCGTGCAGGCCGCGATCGACGGCATCGGCGTAGCGATGGGCCGGACGTCCTATGTCGAAGCCGATATCGCCAAGGGCCGCCTGGTGGTTCCGTTCAAGATCGCGCTGCCGGCCGACGCCGGCTTCTATCTCGTCTCGCCCGAGGCCAGGGCCGATTCACCGAAGCTCGCCGCCTTTCGGCAGTGGCTGCTCGCCTCGGTGCAGAACAAAACCTGAAAAACCATCCAGATCTGACGCGATATCTGTCTCCTGCGGGTGTTTCCGGTTGGTCGCCCCGAACAGGCATGGCAGATTGCGGCCACCAACGAGCAATTGTCGGCTGGCGAGAAGCTTTTCCGCGACGGCCACTAACACGGGAGAGAAACTCGCCATGTCTGAAACGATCGGATCGCAACCGCCACAGATCAAGTCGCGCCTCAGCGCAATTCTGCGCGCGACCAGCGGCAACTTCCTCGAGCAGTTCGACTTCTTCCTGTTCGGATTTTACGCCAGCGCGATCGCCAAGGCGTTCTTTCCGTCCGATAACGAAACCGCGGCCCTGCTGAACACTTTCGGTGTATTCTGGCTCGGCGCGCTGATGCGCCCCGTCGGTGCGATCGTGCTCGGCGCGTATATCGACCGGATCGGCCGCCGCCAGGGTTTGATCGTGACGCTGGGGATCATGGCGATCGGCACCGTGGTGATCGCGGTCTGTCCGACCTACGCCACCATCGGCGTTGCCGCACCGGTCATCGTGCTGATCGGCCGGTTGTTGCAGGGATTTTCCGCCGGCGTCGAGCTCGGCGGCGTCTCGGTCTATCTGTCCGAGATTTCCACTCCCGGCAACAGGGGCTTCTATACCTCGTTCCAGTCCTCCAGCCAGCAGGTGGCGATCTTCGTCGCCGCCATTCTCGGTTTTGTGCTGAGCGAGATACTGCCGGCGGCGACGGTGGCGGAATGGGGCTGGCGGATTCCGTTCTTCATCGGCTGCCTGATCATTCCCTTTATCTTCCTGCTGCGGCGAACGTTGGAAGAAACGCCGGCGTTCCTGGCCATGAAGAAACATCCCTCCGCATCGGAGGTATTTGCATCGGCGGTGGCAAACTGGCGCATCGTCGTTCTTGGAATGATGATGGCCGTATTGACCACCACGACCTTCTACTTCGTCACCGTCTATACGCCGACCTTCGGCAAGACCGTGCTGAAGCTTTCCTCGCAGGACGCCCTGCTCGTGACCCTTCTTGTGGCCATGACCAACTTCATATGGAATCCGGTTGGCGGCGCCTTGTCCGACCGTGTCGGCCGGAAGCCGGTGTTGCTGACGATCGCGTGCCTTTCATTGCTGACGGCCTATCCCGCGCTGCACTGGCTGGTATCAGCTCCGACCTTTGGCAAGATGCTGGCAGTCGAAATGATGTTCTCGTTCTATTTCGGTGTTTACAGCGGCACCATGCTGGGCGCGCTGGTTGAGGTGGTGCCCGCGCATGTCCGGACCACTTGTTTCTCGCTGGCCTTTGCCCTCGCCGCAGGCCTGTTCGGGACCTTTACGCCATTCGCATCGACCTGGCTGATCGATCACACCAGCGACAAGGCGTCTCCCGGGTACTGGCTGATGTGCGCCGCCACCCTTGGCATCATCGCCGCTCTTTCCATCTATCGCGGCGGCAGGACCATCGCGACGCGAGAAGCCGTCGCCGCTTAAGATCAAGCAAACGGCCGGTCGCGCCAATTGCGTGGCCGGACTTCCGGTTTTGATTTCCATGCAAATAACGATAACAACATCGCATGGTCGATTTTTCCCGTAAGTTCGATGTGCTGGTGATCGGCGGCGGCAATGCCGCGCTGTGTGCCGCGATCAGCGCGCGGCGGGCCGGCGCGTCCGTGCTGGTGCTGGAGGGCGCGCCGAAATTCTATCGCGGCGGCAACACCCGCCATACCCGCAACATGCGCTGCGCCCATGATGCGGCGACCGATATCCTCACCGGCCCCTATACCGAGCAGGAATTCTGGGAAGATCTGCTGCTCGTGACCGACGGCCAGACCGACGAAGAACTGGCGCGGCTCATGATTGCCGAGTCCAAGGATATTCTGGGCTGGATTGTCGAGCAGGGCGTGCGGTGGCAGCCGTCGCTCGGCGGCACGCTTAGCCTCGGCCGCACCAATTCGTTCTTCCTCGGCGGCGGCCGCGCCATGCTGAACGCGCTCTATCTCACCGCCGAGCGGCTCGGTGTCGAGATCCTCTACGACGCCGAGGTGCTTGACCTCGAAATCGACCACGGCATGTTTCTCTCCGCTGAATTGAAGCAGGGCGATGGCCGCGCCAAGCTGCGCGCAGCGACCCTGGTCGCCGCTGCGGGCGGCTTCGAGGCCAACATCGAATGGCTGAAGGAGTATTGGGGAGAGGCCGCCGATAATTTCCTGATCCGTGGCACGCCCTACAATCGCGGATCGATCCTGAAGATGCTGTTGGCCAAGGGCGTGCAGGAGGTCGGCGACCCCACGCAATGCCACGCCGTTGCGATCGACGCCCGTGCGCCGAAATTCGATGGCGGCATCATCACCCGGCACGATTCCGTGGTGTTCGGCATCGTCGTCAACAAGCACGCTGTACGCTTTTACGACGAAGGCGAGGATATCTGGCCGAAGCGCTACGCCATCTGGGGCCGTCTGGTCGCCGCGCAGCCCGACCAGATCGCCTACATCATCTTCGACGCCAGTTCGCGCAACAGCTTCATGCCGACGCTGTTCCCGCCGATCGAGGCCGGCAGCATTGCCGAACTCGCCGACAAATTCGAGCTCGATCCCACCGCACTGGAAAAGACCGTCGCCAACTTCAACGCGGCGATTAAGCCCGGCACCTTCGATCACACCATCCTCGATGATTGCCGCACCGAAGGGCTGACGCCGCCGAAAACCCATTGGGCGCGCAAGATCGAGACGCCGCCTTATTATGCCTACCCGGTGCGGCCCGGCATCACCTTCACCTATCTGGGCACCCGCGTGAACAAGCAGGCGCGCATGTTGATGAAAGACGGCAAGCCTGCCGCCAACATGTTCGCCGCCGGCGAGATCATGGCCGGCAATGTGCTGGGCAAGGGCTATGCGGCAGGCATCGGTATGACCATCGGTAGTGTGTTCGGACGGATCGCAGGACGGGAAGCGGCGCAAAATGCCAAGAACTAGAGCGGAGTTCGGGTCACCTTTGCCCGCAAACGGGGAGAGATAAGAAATTATCGGAGAACAGCCATGTTGCGCATTGCCATCGTTTCCATTGCGTCCGCTCTGATGGCTTCAACGGCAAGCGGCCTGACCGGCGTTATCGACCGCGTCGGTCTCTGCATCATCCTGTTCCATAGCCAGGCCGGCAGCTTTGGCTTCAAGGTCGCGCAGCCGCGGCCCGACAAGGTCAAGGCGCTGATCGCGATCGAGCCCGCCGCCGTCGGCGATCCCGCCAAGGTGGAGAGATTGAAGAACATCCCGACGCTGATGGTGTACGGCGACAATATCGAACGCGATTCGTGCTGGCCGAAAATCCGCGCTACCGGGATAGCCTTTGCCGACGGCATCAACGCCGCGGGGGGGGCAGCGTCGATGTCGTCGACCTGCCCCAAGCCGGCATCGAGGGCAATTCGCATATGATGATGATGGACAAGAACAATACCGAGGTTGCCGCGCTGATCCAGAAATGGCTGGAAGGCAAAGGGCTGACTAAATAGCCAGAGCGTTTTCGAGCGAAATGATAGCGGTTCGCGTTGGGAAAACGTGGCAAAACAACAAATGTTTCGGATAGGAAGCGGCGTAAAATGCACGGAACCAGAATTCTCGAGGAGGCCGACCGCCTGATGACGGTCTGCAATTCGTGCCGCTATTGCGAAGGCCTGTGCGCGGTTTTTCCGGCGATGGAGATGCGACGCTCGTTCTCCGACGGCGACCTCAACTATCTCGCAAATCTCTGCCACGGCTGCGGCGCCTGCTACACCGATTGCCAGTTCTCGCCGCCGCATGAATTCAACGTCAACGTCCCGAAGACGCTGGCCGGCGCGCGCGCCGAATCCTATGCCGCCTACGCCTGGCCGCGGGCCTGCTCCGGGATGTTCGCGCGCAATGGTCTTGCCATCAGCATCGTCACCGCATTGAGTGTCGCGGCCTTTATCTTCGGCTTTGCGGCCTTCAATGACCGCCAGCTGCTGCTCGGCATCCACACCGGTCCAGGCGCGTTCTACAAGCTGATGCCGCACAATGCGATGGCGGCGCTGTTCGGCGCGGCATTTCTGTATGCGATTATAGCGCTGGTGATGGGTGTCCGCGCCTTCTGGCGCGACATCGGCGAGCCCATCGGCATGCGGGCCGATGCGGGATCGATCTGGCAGGCGATCGGGGATGCGGGAAAACTGCGCTATCTCGACGGTGGAGGCGTCGGCTGCTTCAATGACGGCGAGCGGCCGAGCGATCGGCGCAAGGCCTATCACCACTTAACCTTCTATGGTTTTATTCTCTGCTTCGCGGCGACGGTGGTGGCGACGCTGTATCATTACCTGATTGCGCGCGAGGCGCCCTATCCGTGGTGGGACCTGCCGGTGGTGCTGGGCACGTTGGGCGGCGTCGGGCTTTTGATCGGACCCGCAGGGCTGTTGGCAGAGAGATGGAAGCGCGATCCCGCGCTGGTCGATCAGGCTCGCACCGGCATGGATGTCGCCTTCATCGCCATGTTGTTCCTGACCAGTTTGACAGGCATGGCGCTTTTGTTATTGCGCGATACCGCCGCGATGGGGCCGCTCTTGGCGTTGCATCTCGGCGTGGTGGTTTCCCTGTTCATCACCATGCCCTACGGCAAGTTCGTGCACGGCATCTATCGCTTCGCCGCGCTGGTGCGTTATGCGCAGGAGCGGCGGATGCCGGGGCAGGGGATGCAGGAGTAGCAGGACCGTCGTCATTCCGGGGCGATGCAAAGCATCGAACCCGGAATCCCGAGATGAGGTGCTCGGGCGCTCAACAATCTCGAGATTCCGGATTCGCGCTGACGCGCGCCCCGGAATGACGGTTACAAATCCACCACCACGTAATCGCTTTCCACCGACACTGCGATGGTCTCGGCCACGTAGGGCCCCTTTACCACGCTTGCGCCGGGCTCAACATTGACCGGATAGGCCTTGGCGCGGAACCGTTTTGGGTCGCAGTAGGATTGGCCGGTGCGGATATCGAATTCCCAGCCATGCCAGGGACAGCGGATGATTTCGCCCAACCTTGTATATTCGATCTCGCCGGGATCGGACGACTGCGCCAGCCCGATCAGCGGGCCCTCGCACAAGCGCGCACCCTGATGCGGGCAACGGTTCAACAGGCCGAAGAACTCGCCCTTGATATTGAAGACCGCGATCGGGCGCTCATCGATGGTGAGGAATTTGCGCGTGCCCGGCGGCAGCTCATCCACCGGGGCGATGACGTGACGTGTCATGTTATTTTCTGACGCATGATGTTTTCGGAAAACCGGTTCCCACCCGTCGGGTCTTGGCCCGAGGGCATGCTTTTCCTGATCATGCTAGGCCAAACCGTAAAGCTTCCGCGCATTGCCGAGATAGAACGCCTCGCGGTTGGCGTCGCTGACGCCGGCCGGCAGCACCCGCGACGGATCGTCGTAATCCCAGTGCGGATAGTCGGTGGCGAACAGCAGCTTGTCCCAGCCGATCCAGTCGATCACATCGAACAGGTGATCGCGGCGCTCCGGGTCTTCCATCGGCTGGGTGGTCCAGAAGATGTGGTCACGGATATATTCCGACGGCGGGCGCTTGAGGTGCGGCACCTCGCTATGCATCCGCGCAAAATTCTTGTCCAGCCGCCACGACAGCGACGGCGCCCAGCCGAAGCCGGCTTCGATCATGATCATCTTGAGCTTCGGGTGCCGCTCGAACACGCCTTCCAGCACGATGCTGGCAAGCGCGGTCTGCTGACACTGCGAATGCCCGACCATTTCCTCGATGTAATAACTCGGCCAGCCCGATGCCGTGATCGGATTGCCGCCGAAGCCGAACGCATGCACACCGACGGGAAGACCTACTTCTTCCGCCGCCTGATAGATCGGCCAGTAGCGGCGCTGACCGAGGGGCTCGACATTGCGGCTCAGCAGCAGCACCTGGACGAAATTGTGGTCGCCGGCGCGCCTGCGGATTTCCGCGGCCGCGGCCGGGCCGTCCTCGTTGGCGACCACGACCGAACCTTTCAGGCGCGAATCCTGGCTGGTCCATTTGTCGATCTGCCAGTCGTTGATGGCGGTCGCCAGCGCCGCGCTCAGATCCTGGTTGCGAATGCCCTGCCCGGTGTTGAGCGGATTGAGAACGCCGAGCGCGACATTGTTCGGGTCGAGATGCTGCGCCTGCATAAACGACAGCGAGGAGCCCTGCGGTCCACCCTCCGGCGGCCAGGCGTCGCGGCGCGAGGCATTGGGCTGCGCCTTCGGGTAGGGCGGGCCTTCCATCATGCCCTGATAGGTGTGCTTGCCATAGGTTTCGAGGTGATCGTGCCAGCGCTTGGCGAGGAACGGGTGGAGCTCGGTCGCCGTCGCGCGCGCCGGATGGATATCGCAATCGGCAATCGCGGTATTCACGCCAACCGATTTTGCCGGTTCGGAACTTTCGCGGAACTGGATGTTCATGGCGTGGTCTCCTCTAGAGTCCAATTCAGCTTCGCTGAATTAGACTCGTCGATATCATTTTGTTTGTGCACGATCTTTTCCGAAAACCGGATTCCACTTTTCGGGATCATGGCCTGGCACAGCTTCCTTTAGCCGGCTGTAGGTCGCGTGCGGATTATCGATCATGATCTTGCGCACAAGATCGGGGGATATCCCCTCGGGCAGCACCTGGTCGCCGTCGAATTGCCAATGCGGATAGTCGGTCGAGAATAGAAGCAATTCGTCCGACTGCATATGGTCGAACAGCCGATTTAATATCGCCGGATCCGGCGGCGCATCGATCGGTTGCAATGAGAATCGAATGTTGCTGCGCACAATCTCCAAGGGCGAGCGATCCACCCACGGCGTTTCCATGCGTATGCCGCGCCAGAACTTATGCAGCCGCCACAGGTAGGACGGCAGCCAGGTGAAGCCGGATTCCAGCATCACCATTTTCAGCTTCGGATGCCGCGCGAACACGCCCTCGACGATCAGGCTGGTGAGTTGCGTCTGAAACGCGGTTGCCTGCGCGATGTAATCCTCGATGTGATAGGAACCCCAGCCCACCGAGGTCGGCGGGTTGTGATAATTGCTGCCGGCGTGAATGCCAATCGGCAAGCCAAGCCGCTCGGCGGCGGCGTAAATCGGCCAGTAGGCGCGCCTGCCCAAGGGCATGTCGCCCATGACCAGCATCAAGACCTGGACGAACCGCTTGTCCTTGGCGCAGCGTTCGATCTCCGCGACCGATTTCTCGACGCTCTGCACCGGGATCACGATCGAGCCGCGCAGCCGGCTGTCTCTGTCGAGCCATTCCTTCACCAGCCAGTCGTTGAGCGCACGGCAAAACGCGTCCGCCATGTCCTCGCTGAACACCATTTGCACACCGAACAACGGATTGCAGATTCCGAAGGCGACGCCGAACCGGTCGAGCGCCTGCGCCTTCATGTCGTCGAGGCTTGAGCCCGGCTTGCCCATCGCCGGCCGCCAGTCGGGGCGCGAACTGATCGGCGAATTGGCCGGATAGGACTGCGACACCAGATCGGTCATTCCCCGCGTCGTCACCTGATCGCGCCAATAATCGTTGAGATAGGGCAACAGGCTGGTCAAATGAGGAACGGCAGGATGCAGATCGCAATCCACGCCGCCCGCGATCGGTGACGTCATAACGGTTTCCTCTTGCGTTTCCTCTTGCGTTTCCTCTTGCTCGCGGCGCCTGCTGGGTTCGATGCGGAGTAGCTGAGCCCCGTCAACATATGGCCCGCGGACGCCGCCGTCCATCGGCAGGCCCGGCGATCCTGAGTCGGCACCCATGCAATCCTGTGCTAGGACATCTGAAAATCGTTGCAGGGAGCCGGTATGAACAGGGTGAGGATGGCCGCCGTCGCAACCCATCGCCGACAGAGCGACGCTGATGGAATACCGGACGATGCTCGTCACCGCGCGCGACCGCATGACAAAACCCGTCAAGGAGGGAAAAGCGAGGACGACGTGGTGGCGGCAAAGCCGTTCGCGGACCTCGACAGGAAATGGGCGCCGACGGAACTTGCCGGCACCAACTTCATTCGCGTCGTCTATCACTCGCTCGCCGACAAGCCCGACGGCAAACGGGGATTGTTCAAAAGAATCTTCCGCAGGAATTGATCACCAATGAAAGACCTGGTCCCGATCGCCGAGAAAATAGCCGCCAGACTGATCGAGCGGCGCCAGACCATCGCGGTCGCCGAATCCTCGACCGGCGGCCTGATCTCGGCTGCGCTGCTCGCGGTGCCCGGGGCTTCCGCCTATTTCCTCGGCTCCGCCGTGGTCTATACGCGCGATGCGCGGCGAATCCTGATGGACATCCCCGATGACGCGATGAAGGGAATCCGTTCGGCTTCGGAGCCTTACGCAAAATTGCTGGCGAGCCAGGTCCGCCGGCGTTTTTCCTCCGATTGGGGCCTGTCTGAGACCGGCGCGACCGGGCCGACCGGCAACCGCTACGGCGACGCCGCCGGCCACAGCTGCATGGGCGTCGCAGGTCTTGAACCGTCGGCGATGACGCTGGAGACCGGGAGCGCCGACCGGCTGGCCAACATGCATGTGTTCGCCAGTACGGCGCTGAATTTCCTGCTGCAGAATTTGTCGCGCTGACGGCAACGTTCCGTTTTGAAATCCCGATCGAGTTCATTGGCCTCATGGTTCGAGACGCGCGGCACGCCGCGCTCCTCACCATGAGGGGCAAATCCTTCGCCGGGATAAGGCCATCCCCTCATGCTGAGGAGCCGCTTAGCGGCGTCTCGAAGGATGCGGCCCGGTTCGCTCACTTCTCCCGGAACGCGCGCATCAATTGATCGCTTAGCGGCTTGATCAGGTAGGACAGCAAGGTGCGATCGCCGGTCTGGACAAAGGCTTCCACCGGCATGCCGGGTATCAGTTTGACTTCGCTGCCGAGGCGCGCGACCTCTTCCGGCGGCATCGAAACGCGGATGGTGTAATAGCTTTGCCCGGTGCGCTGGTCGGTGGTGACGTCGGGCGACACCCGGGTGACGACGCCGTTCACTTCCGGCGTGGTGCGCTGGTTGAACGCCGACAGCCGCAGCAGGGTTTTCTGGCCGATCTGCAGCTTGTCGATGTCCTGCGGATTGACCTTGGCCTCGACCGACAGATCATCGGTCTGCGGCACGATCATCATGATGGCGTCGCCGGCCGTGATCACCCCGCCCACGGTATGGACCGTCGACTGCAGCACCATGCCATCCTGCGGGGCGCGGATATCGACCCGCCGCAGCTGGTCCTCGGCCGTGACCTTGCGCTCGACGAATTCGCCGATCTTGTCGTTGGTCTCGCGCAAGTCCTTGGAGACTTCGCTGACCATGTCCTTGTCGACCTGAATGATCTGCAATTCGGTTTCGGTGATCTTGCCCCTGGCCTGCGCTCGCGCCGAAATATACTGCGCCCGTTCGCCGTTGAGCCGCGCCGCATCGCGCTCGAGCGTCGTCAGGCGCGAAAGCTGCACCAGATGCTGATCATAGAGCGATTTGACCCCGACCAGTTCCTTCTCCACCAGCGCGATCTCCTTGTCTTTCGACTGTTCCTGCGCCTGAAGACCCGAAATCTCTTCCTTCAATTGCGTCACCCGTTCGCGCAATTGCGCCTTCTGTCCGGCCCGCCCAAAGGTACGGACCTCGAACAGCTTGCTCTCGCTCGCCACGACGTTCTGGAGATCCGGATCGCTGGCGTGGTCGAGCAGCATCGGAGGAAACTTGACCTTGTCGAGGCCCTGCTGTTCGGCCTCGAGCCGCGCGGCGCGCGCCCACAACCCGTTGAGGGTTTTCACGACGATCGCAAGGCTCGCCTTGGTGACGGTGTCGTCGAGCCGCACCACGACGTCGCCGGCCTTGACGACATCGCCGTCGCGGGCACGGAGCTCGCCGACCACGCCGCCGGTCGGATGCTGGACTTTCTTCACATTGGATTCGACGACAACCGATCCCGGCGCGATCAGCGCGCCGGAGATCTGCGCCGTCGATGCCCAGCCGCCAAGCCCGCCCGCGAGCACGACGACCACCGCGAGGCCGACGATCAAATGCAATCGTATCGAAGGACTTACTCCACGGGTGTCGCTGCCTATCATGATTTGGCTACCCCCGCATCGGAGACGATCTTGATCGGGGGCGGCGCCGCCACCCGCTGCAGCACCTGCCCGAGAACGGTTTCCTTGGGACCGAAGGCCTGCATGCGGCCGTCCTTGAGCACCAGGAGCTGGTCGACCGCCTCGATGCCGATCGGCCGGTGCGCGACCACCACCACGATGGCGCCTCGCTCACGCGACGCGCGCACCGCCCGTGTCAGCGCTTCATCGCCCTCGGTATCGAGATTGGAATTCGGCTCGTCAAGCACGATCAGAAATGGATCGCCGTACAGCGCCCTTGCCAACGCCACGCGCTGCGCCTGGCCGGCCGAGAGCGAGGTGCCCTGCTCGCCGATCTGGGTGTCGTAGCCGTCGCGCATCTTGATGATCATCTCGTGGACGCCTGCCTCCTTGGCGGCGGCGATGATGGATTCGGAGCTGGCTTCGGGATCGTATCGGCAGATATTCTGGGCGACCGAACCTGCGAACAGTTCGACATCCTGCGGCAGATAACCGATGTGACGGCCGAGCACATCGGACGACCACTGATCGAGCGCCGCGCCATCGAGCCTTACCTTGCCGCGTGCCGGCTGCCACACGCCGACCAGCGCCCGCACCAGCGAAGACTTGCCCGATCCGCTGGGTCCGATGACGCCCAATCCGCTTCCGGCCTCGAGCGCAAAGTTCACATCCTGGACGATAAGCTTCTGATCGCCCGGCGGCACGATGCTGACGCCCTCGACCGAGAGACGCTTCGATGGATCGTGCAGCTGCGTCGGTGAGGCTGCCGCGGGCAATGATTCGAGCAGCCGGTTCAGGCGGTGCCAGCTCTGGCGCGCAGCGACGAAACCTTTCCAATGCGCGATGGCCAGATCGACCGGCGCCAGCGCTCGCGCGCTCAGGATCGAACCCGCGATGATGATGCCGGCGGTGGCTTCCTGGTGAATGACCAGATAGGCACCGACCGCGAGCACGGCCGACTGCAGGGTCATGCGCATGACTTTGGCGATCGCGCCGAGACCTCCCGCGACGTCGCTGGCGCGCTGATTGCCCGCAAGATAGTTCTCGTTGGCTTCGCTCCAGCGCCTGGTCAGGCGCCCGGACATCCCCATCGCCACCAGCACCTCGGCGTTTCGCCGGCTAGAGGCGGCGAGATCGTTGCGCCGCGCCGCCAGGCCCATCGCCTCACGCGCCGGCGCGCGCGACTTGAACTCGGTGATGATGGTGAGCGTCACCAGGATGATGGCGCCGACCAGCGCGGTGAGGCCGATCATGACATGGAAAGCAAAACAGATCGCCAGATAGAACGGCAACCACGGCAGATCGAAGAACGCGCCGGGTCCCATGCTGGAGAGAAACGAGCGAATATTGTCGAGGTCGCGCAACGGCTGCAGGCCCTCGTTGCGTCCGCCCACCATCAGCGGCAACCGCACCACGGTTTCGAACACCCGCGCGTTGAGCGCCTCGTCGAGCGCAGTTCCGATACGGACGAGGATTCGTCCCCGGATCAGGTCGAGAACGCCCTGGGCGATGTACAATCCGCCCGCCAGTATGACCAGACCGACCAGGGTCGGTATGCTCCGCCCCGGAAGCACCCGGTCATACACCTCCAGCATGAAGATCGAGCCGGTCAAATAGAGCAGGTTGATCATGCAGCTCATGATGCCGACGCCAATGAAGGCGCTGCGGCAGGCCCGCAGCGCATCACCGAGTTCGGAACGCCGGACACCGGGAACGGCTGCCATCAATCCTGATCTCTTCCAGCGGGAACGCGATGCTGATAAAACGGGTGCGTGAGGGGCCCATTCTTAGCGATTTTTGCCGCTACCGTCCATTGAAGTCGCGTTAACCTAAACGCCCTCAACCGCTTCGCTTTGGAGGCGGCCCGAGTACCGGGGTGCGCAGCGGGCGGGTCCGAGCCGGCTACGGCGGTAAAAAAAGGCCGGCCGCGGCTAATCCGCCGCCGATGCGGGTTTTGGAAATGGCACCAGGACGACCGACATCGAGACCCGGCCGATCTCGCCGCGCGGATCGAGCAACGTGCCGCTTCCCACCCCACAGCCGGCTGCAGGCCGCCACCGGGTTTGCGCGCCAATGCCCACCCACTCGCCCGACGGCGGCCTGAAAAGCTGGACCGTCAGATTCGGGTTGGGATCCGCCACGACGTTCTGAAACGGCCGCGCAATGCCATGGGTCCAATCCGCCGGACCAAGTATCGACGACAGCGGCCCGGCGCCCTCGACGATTTGATGATTGAGGCGGAACCAGGCGACGCCATCGCCGGCACGCGCCTCCATCGCGTCCATGAACCAGGGCCGGCCATGGGCCGCTTGCCGGGTGCGAACCGGAAACCGGGTGGGGTCGACGCTATCGCCCGCCGCCTCCGCAAATCCCGGCACCTCGACCGCGCGTACGCGCGACAGCGTCACTCGCACGGTCGCGCTAGGATGCTCGTCGCCAACAGGCCACAGCGTGTTGTCGATGACACTGACGCGGCCGCCTTCGGTCACCACGCCAAGCCGCGTTCGCAGGCTCGCCATCGGCGTCGGCCGCAGGAACCACGCCGTCACGGAGACGGCCGAGCCCCAGTTGCGAATCCCCGCCAAAGCTTCGACTTCAGCCGTGAGCAGGCTCGCGACCGCCCCGCCCTGCAGCCCTGCGAAAGGCCCGGCGGCCAGCGCCGAGGGTTGCCAGTGGTTCGGGACGCCCTGAGGTTCGAAGATCGCCAAGCTGTTTCCAAGGTGAGAAATATTGAGTGGTGACGCAATCTGAACGATGGTAGTTCCAACTACAAAGGGGATTTCATCACCCGAGATGAGCCAAATTCACCCA
>WNFW01000528.1_pt1 | contig 26486 bp, 27 predicted proteins | sample 5400131 | NCBI WGS metagenome assembly WNFW01 (sample SAMN13153362, study PRJNA577476) | soil metagenome | isolation source: 20 cm soil or saprolite under grassland replicate 1 | place: USA:California | collected 2016-06-15 | reverse complement strand
CCAATAGGACCGGTTACATCTGTAGTAGTGGCGTCAACGACTAAGGTAGCAGGTCCAGGCTGAAATTTGAGACCCGGTATCGCAAGTACTGTAGCTGACCAAGTGCCAGCGGAACAGTCAAAGCTGATAGTTCCCAACCCGATGTTTAGAAGCCGGCCGTGAACTTGGTAAATGGTCGCTGTGCCGGTGCCCGTATCAGTCGTGGCGTCGCACACCACAGTACCTTCAAGATCGACCTCGGTCCGATTTGACGTTAGATCAACGGTGCCCAACTGTAACTCAGTGATATTGGCAAATGCCGGACCACCAACCAGCAGGACAGCCGCGAAAGCTATCACCAGCCGGAAAATCAATACTCTTTTCGTAATACGCATTATCAATTCTTCCTCCTTTGTTTTGTTTCTTTTTAGAACCGCCATGGCGCACTCGCACAGGAGCAGCAAACATGCCAGGGTGTAACAGTTGCCAGATGAGTATTTAAAGGAGCCGCAGTCGGAAACGGGCGTGCAAAAATTACCTGTCTACGAAATTTTTGCTACCGGACCTCGTGCCGACACTGTGTGTGTCGCTGAGGAGTAGCTTTGACTATTCTTGACTCTATTTAAGCTAATGAGTTTCCCCAAGGGCTGTATGATACTTGCACGCGCCAAACGAGTGAGCTAGGTTCAGGGGGTCGCTACTCTTTACCGGGAAAGGAGTCACGAAAATGATTCAAGAGCGTCATGTTAAGGATAAACTGGCATGGCCGGATGGCCGGCCCATGGCCGTCACGTTGACCTTTGACTTTCAGGGTGGGGAGGACGTGAAGCCGGATAAGAACGGCAAGATGAATCATGAAGAATGGACCCAGGCGGAATACGGACCGAGGACCGGCATCTGGAGGATTCTCCGGATTCTCGAAGAGACAGGAGTCAGAGCGACGTTTCTCACCTGCGGCGGCATCGCCGAGCGCTATCCGGAACAAGTGAAAGCGATCGTGCAAAACGGTCACGAGATCGCCGGCCACGGCTATCATCACGAAGTGGCGCGGGATCTGACCTTGGAGCAGGAACGGGAAGTTATACAAAAGACTACCGCGATGATCGAGAAGCGCACCGGGAAGCGGCCGGTCGGATGGCGCTCTTGCACCCAAAGCCCCAACAGCCTGCAACTGCTGATGGAGAACGGCTATCTCTGGAACAGCAATTCGTTTTCTTATGACTTGCCGTTTCTGTGGGAGCACGATGATCGGACACTGGTAGAGCTGCCGCGGCAACCGTTCGGCGATGGCCGGACTTATGGCCATCGCGATTCCGGCACACCCAATGATGCGCTCGTCATCTGGAAAGGGCTATTCGACGATCTGTACGAAGAATCAAAACTGGGCCCGACGTTCTGTCCGTTTCAGTTCCATCCCTATATTTCCAGCCGACCCGGCCGGGCGCGAATCTTGAAAGAAATCATCCAGTACATGCGCAAACACGACGGCGTTTGGTTTGCCTGCGGCAGCGAAATCGCGGAATTGACGCTCAAGCTGGACGCCAATGTTGCAAGAAAAGTGGTTCTGAAAGAAGCAGTGGGTTCTTGAGCCGAGACGCAAACCAGTTGATCTGTCAGCGCTACAGTGGCGAAAAAAAAGGCCCGGGCGAGAAAATTGCCGGGCCTTTTTTTTGCACGGGAGTCGAGGATCGTGCCTGAGCTTCCGATTCAGCGGTGTTCACCGGCAGCCAGCTTTAGCGGAAAGTCACCCGCCATTTCATAGCTCCCTCCGTTCGTCCTGAGCCTGGTCGAAGGACGGGCAAACGCTCAACAATCTTTGATTCTTCGGTTGGATCGAAAGATCCAGCCGTAGATTGCCAGATTCACTGCGATGACAAGGAGTCCTAATGCGATCTGCATCTCACGTGTCAATCCTTCGGGGTAAAGAACCGGAAGGACGTAGTGCGCAATAAAGTCGGAGCGGTAACCGGCTTCTCCTGCGTTCCACCGGAGCCAGTTCTCGAGCGGCGTCAAAGGACATATCCAGCCGAAAAATTCTACGATGACCGCCCAAGCGACCGCTGTTAAATGAATCCACATCGCGCGGCGCCATCTCACGGCCAAGAGCCCGCCGAAGACGGCGAAGAGAACAAATGCGACGTGAAGCAATACGACCAGATCGGCGAGCCAGTGATATAAGTGATATGGCGGTTGCGCTGTGCTCATGTCGCTTAAGCAAACTGGATACAGACACGGCAAAAAGAGTCATTGTGCCGAATACAAATGGCTTGATGATTCGGACGCGTTTCATGGCCAGTCCCGCTTTTAGGATGTGATCCCAAATTCGCTTCTATCTTATTTCACCGCGTGGTTCATAACTCAAGATCTAGGTACCGGAATGACTCCCTTGACCACCGGAATCGGACCCCATAGACTTGAGCGAATGTTTAACCGCTTCGCGCAGCTCGCTTCACCGGGTTCATTGGGATTTATCGGTTTCGGCCTCGCTATTTTCGTTTCGACCATAAGTTCCAACGCTGCGAGCGCGCAAGACAAGGCCAACAAATCAACGGGTTCCGCTTCAAGGAGCTCTGCCGCCGACGCTGAACTTGCAAGATTGCGCGCCGATACTATAGAAAAAATGAAACAGACGCGCGCCGGTACAGAAAAGCTTCTCGCCCTTCACGAAGACGAAGTAAAAAAGTTGACGGCTGAGTATCGGCAACGGCAGGAGCTCTATAATCAGGGGCTGATCTCTCGCGCGGAACTCAACCAAACCGAGCGTGCTCGCGCCGCAGCAATGATCCGCGTAGACGAAGATAAGCGCTGGATCGCCGAGACCGACATCGCCATCACCGAGGCGTCTATGCGGGACGTGCTGCTGGGGCTGCCGGCCATGGCGCCTGGCGGGTACAGCGAGAGCGGCACGCTTATTCGCTTTAACGGGACCGCGTCATGGTCTCTGGCCGACGCAGCGAAGATCGAGAATTTTTTTTCCCAGACCTTTGGTCACGTCCTGCCGATTACTGCGTTTGGGCAGACACCCACCCACGATCGCCTGAGGTTTGATCATAGAAACGCAATGGACGTGGCGCTCCACCCCGACAGCAATGAAGGACGGTCGCTTTTGTCATATCTTCGGCAGGGGGGTATCCCTTTCATTGCCTTTAGAAGCGCCGTTCCCGGTGCGGCCACCGGAGCCCATATCCATATCGGAAGTCCCTCCGTGAGAGCCGTTGCCGGCGCAGATTCCCAGGGGGTATGTTGTAAGAGATAAAATAATAAGACAGGGGCGACACGCCATGCCCCTACACTTGGTAGCGTCTATGACTCAAATGATCGTCCCAAGCAAGGCTTCAACTATCATCGTGATTCGACCTAGAGCAGCCATCGGTTTCGAAGTCCTGCTCACCCGCCGCCCGCAGGAGATGCCGTTTCTGGGTGGCTATTTGGTTTTTCCCGGCGGCGCAGTCGAAAAGCAGGATTATTCGGAGAGGATGTTCTCCCGCTGCAGGGGACTTTCGCCATCCGAAGCCCTGTCGATTCTGGGTGACGACGTCAGTCCTGAGATGTCCCTTGGTCATTGGGTCGCCGCCGCAAGAGAGCTTTTTGAGGAAAGCGGAATTCACTTCTTCGTAAAACAAGACGGCGAGCCTTCAGATGGCAAGCCCAATGATACAATTACGCGACTGGCGGAGAAACGTAAAGCTTTGTCGGAAGGTCGCATCGACTTACCTCATCTATTGGAATCAGAGCAGCTGTTTGTTGACTTGAGTCGCATGACTTATCTCTTCCACCGAATCACGCCGGAAAAATACCCAGTCCGATTTGATACCCGATTCTATCTGGCGGCACTTCCGGAACATCAGATTCCTCTTGCTTGCTCGGAAGAGGTGGCGGAAAGTCTTTGGATGACGCCTGAAACAGCACTGGATCGGGCAAAGTCTGGCAATTTTCCCATGTTGCCACCGACGGTCATTGCATTGAAGACCCTCGCCAAGCATGAATCTTGGCAACAGTTGGTCTCGACATTCCGCCTGGTTTACTAAGGCGAGCAATGCAACCAGGCTATTAAATCTTCGTCAGGTGAATACCCCTTCCTCCTTCTCGTCTAATTTTCGTGCCTTTTAGAATAATTGCTGAAATTTGGCGCCTGTGCTAAAATTTCCCTCAAATACAGCCTGTCTTTGGATGAATCCCCACTGTTCATTTCAAGCCTAATTTTCTAATTTCTGACGGTTATGAATCGAGTCTTTGCTCATCTCGATGCGGGAACTATTGCCTACTTTTCGATGGATGTAGCTATCGACTCGGGCATTCCCACGTACAGCGGAGGGTTGGGGATCTTGGCCGGTGACACGCTTCGCTCGGCGGCAGACCTGGAGGCCCCGATGGTAGCCGTAACTCTTCTTCACCGAAAGGGCTATTTCGAACAGCGCCTGGATTCCAAGGGGAATCAGCTGGAAACCCCGTCGAAGTGGTCTCCGGAAAACCGTCTTGAACCTTTGTCGCCCCAAGTGACAATTTCGATAGAAGGCCGAAATGTGGGCGTTCGGGCCTGGCGCTACCTGTTTGGCGGCGTCAGCGGCCACGGCGTGCCATTGTTCTTCCTGGATACGAATTTGGATGAGAACGATCCTCGGGACCGCGCTTTGACCGATCACCTCTATGGTGGCGATGAACTTTACCGTCTCTGCCAGGAAGTGGTTCTGGGGTTTGGCGGCGTGGCCATGCTCCGTACTCTCGGTTACACCAACTTGCGAGTGTTTCACATGAACGAGGGCCACTCGGCCTTCATCACGCTTGCCCTGCTGCAGGAGCAAGCGGGCGCAAAGCTAGATGGTGGATTCTCAGAAACTCAGGTAGAAACGGTCCGACGGCAGTGTGTGTTTACGACCCATACGCCGGTGCCGGCGGGGCATGATCGTTTTCGTGCCGACCTCGTTCGTCAGGTGCTAGGTGAAGCGTTCGCCGCGGCGCTTAGACAAATGCGGGTCATGGACGGCGAGCTGAACATGACCGAACTGGCGCTGAGGCTCTCCGGTTTTGTCAATGGTGTTTCTATGCGCCATGGGGAGGTGACGCGAGCCATGTTTCCCGACTACAACATCAAAGCGATCACCAACGGCGTCGACGCTGCGACCTGGGCTGCGGATCCTTTCGCTGCTCTTTACGACCGCAGGATACCGCAGTGGCGGCGTGATAATGGTTATCTCCGCTACGCTGTGGGGATACCGGTTGCCGAGATTCGCCAAGCGCATCGACAAGCGAAGCAAGCACTGCTGCAGCAGGTACGTTGGCTTACAGGATCTCAACTGGACGAGAAAGTTTTTACAGTCGGCTTTGCCCGCCGGGCGACCGCATACAAGCGGGCGGATCTATTGTTCTCAGACCTGGAACGGCTAAAGCAAATTGCTCGGGAGGCTGGTCCGCTGCAGTTGGTTTATGCAGGCAAGGCACACCCGCGGGACCAGGCGGGAAAGGCGATTATCCGGCGAATTTTTGAAGCGGCGGCGGCTCTCGCGAATTACGTTCGGGTCGTGTACCTGGAGAACCACGACATGGCATTGGGAAAACTGCTCTGTGCCGGCGTTGATGTTTGGCTCAACACGCCGCTCCGGCCGCAGGAAGCTTCGGGTACGAGTGGGATGAAAGCCGCTCTCAACGGGGTGCCGAGCTTCAGCATTATCGACGGCTGGTGGGTTGAAGGGCACATCGAAGGTGTGACCGGCTGGTCCATCGAAGCTCCCAACGGCGCGGAAAATGATTCGGTGGCCGAGGCGATCTCGCTCTATGACAAACTGGCAGATGTCATTCTACCGCTTTTCTATAATCAGCCGGATAAGTTTGACGAGGTGATGCGCTCCGCCATCGCTTTCAATGGTTCCTTCTTCAATACACAGCGGATGCTATTTCAGTATTTGAGAAATGCTTACGCTCCTGCGTATTCGAATGGGTTGCGGCCATTGGCGTAGCCGTGAAGAATAGCAGCGGGACTCCTCAGACCCCGTTTTCGGCCAGCCAGTATCAAAAATGGCTTTCGCGGCAATCCGTTGGCAAGCAGGATAAGCGAAACGGAATTGAGAAACGGTTCTTAATCAATCGTGGATGTCTAACTAGGTCAGGAGATGGGCCGGCTTTAGTGTTTGTGTTCGCCGCGCAGTTTCCATTCTAAGCCGTCAATGATGCATTCAACACTGGCTCGAAGGATATCGGCAGCAACGCCGACGGTTCCCCACGACTCTTTCCCATCCGAGAAGATCGCCAGTACCCGAACCAGCGCGGCCGCGCCATTCTCGTCGTCCTCCGAGGTCGCGCGGCCGTGGTGTAAAAGACGGACGTCGAACTCGTCCAGTCGGACTTCCGCAAGCTGGGGGTAATGTTTTTCGAGAATTTTGCGCATGGCGTTGTCAACAGCATGAACCGGCCCTTGACCGCTCCCGGCGACAAGCTCCTCGTCACCGAAGATCTCGATCAAAACCGTGGCCTCCGTTGCGCTGCCAACGGATTCGGGCGCTTGGAAGTCAACTTGATCATCGATCTTACAGCGCAATACGCGAAACGGTTTCAGATAATCCTCCCGTTTGCGAATGGACATGAGCTCGAACGACGCCCAGGCGCCATCCAGCCGGAAAAAATCTTCTTTCAGGTCTCTTCCCATGGTTTCCTCCGATCAGAAAAGCGGGAGCTTCGAAATGCAACGCTATTATATCTTGCGGGCGAAAAATGGCTAGAGATTACCATGGCTTCGGAGAGCAAACGAGAGGGTCCCTTCGGCCATTCTTTTAAAAAAACCGCGGCTTTGGTATCATGTATTTCTATGGAAAAGCGTATCTTGAGCGATAAACTACACAGCTTTTTTAGCAACATCATTCGCCGGAGCTTCTGGCAGTTGGGCATAAACGACGCGGCCGTCGTGGGGTATGTCGCGGATGTGCTCACCGATTTCGCCAAAAGCGACAATTTGTATCGAATGCGCGCCCGCGGGGGCAGGAAAGTGGATAGCATGGTCGAAATGCTCGCCGCCAAGTCCAGCGAAGCGGCCGACGAATCCCAACTCCTCAAGGAGCGTTCCCTGCAAAAGTATGTGGGAGATTATGCGCTCTTTATGAGTGGAATTTTTCGCAGTCACGTGGAGGGACGGGGATGCCTTCAGTATTACATCACGGAAGGAAGCCGCTCCTATTGGACGGTTTCGGAACTCGATCTCTCCCTCTATCGCACCGGTTTTATTCTCTTTCAAGAGCTTTCGAAGAAGTTTGAATACTATTCCGGAGCCCTCGATTATACCCGCAAGGCTTATTTCGCGGCGGAGCCCGGAGAAGACCCCTTCGCTGGATTTGTCCGGCAAGTCGAGGGCTGGATGAAGGTCAATCTCTCCGAAAACTAAGTCGCGCTCGGGATTCCAGCGGTGGATTGAGCCCTCCTTTCCAATTCAGGCGGTTCGTCGTGAAATGCATACTCACCACGCTTGTTGTCGTTGCCATTTCCGCGCTTCTGTTCGCCGGTTTTTTGCTCGCGTACGTCTCCTCGATTCCGCAAGGGGGCCAGGGCCCTGCGGAAGTTCGGGTAGAGCAGGGCGAACCGTTCGCTGCAGTGGTCCGGAAACTCCGGCAGCAAAAGGTTATTGGCAACGAGAGACTGTTCTCTCTATGGGCCCGATTCAGCGGAGTCGAGAAGAAAATCCATTGGGGGCTCTATCGTTTCGACGCTCCGTTGCCGCCGCGAGAAGTTCTCGATCGCATGATCATGGGCAAGGGCGTTTTCCAGAGCGTCACGATCCCGGAAGGATTTACGGTCAAGGAAATTGCCGATTTACTGGCAAACTTACAGATTGCCGACAAAGACAAATTTCTTGCCGAGGCCGCTAACCCGGAGCTGCTTGCTTCAGTTGGTTTGCAAGACAAAGGGATCGAGGGCTACCTGTTTCCGAACACCTATCATTTTACACCCGGGACGCCGGCAAGAGATGTCATCATGGCTATGACGGAGCAATTTCGCCGGTTCTCGGTTCCGCTGCTGGAGCAACAACGCGAGGCCGTTCAATTATCGCCGCACGAAATTATCACCCTCGCATCGATTATCGAGAAAGAAACGGGCGTTGAAGCCGAGCGGCCAATCGTTTCGGCGGTATTTTATAATCGATTGCAACGTCATATGCCGCTTCAGAGCGACCCAACGGTGATTTACGGACTCAAGGATTTTAACGGCAACTTGACGAAAAAGGATCTGCATGATGCAAATCCTTACAACACCTACCGCATCCCAGGTCTCCCGCCCGGTCCGATCTGTAATCCAAGTCTCTCCTCTATCAAGGCGGCATTGCATCCTGCTGGCGTGCCGTTTCTCTACTTCGTATCGAAGAACGACGGTAGCCACCTTTTCTCGGAGACTCTCGAGGCGCACAATCAGGCGGTCAAAATGTATCAGCCGGTTCGTGAGCCTGCTTCACAGCAGCGCAATTCACGGCGCCAATAACGATGCATTTAAGGCGCTGCGGCTCCATGGTATAGTTCACGTGGCATATGCAGGTTGTTACTGAGAACTATGGCGCTCAGTCGCCGGAAAAGCTGATCCATCGGCTGGTTACGCAGCTGGGTAACCACGCGTTGTGGGATGCGCTGCTCATCTTTCTTCCTCCATTGATCGTGGCGATCTATCTGCTTGTCTACTTCTTTCAGGCGAGGTGGATCGGCCCGCTAGGACTTTTCTTGATGATTGTAACGGTGGCGGGACTGGTGCTGCTGGCGGTGCTATTCCGCTACCGGCCTTTGGTTCCTTCGGTCGGGTCGGCAGCTCGGCTCGTTGACGATCATACCGGAGCGAAGGACCGTTTTTTGACCCTCCTAACCATCGAGCCTTCGCCGAACGCCGCTTCATTGGTTTCCCGATTGCGCATGGAAGCGGCCCAATTCCAGACTCGTATCGAACTCAAGCGCGATTTTCCCTTCCAGATCAAAAGGTCTTTTTACTGGTCGGTGTTCGGTTCGATGGTTGCGGCGCTGTTGTTTCATTTGTTCTTGCCGACGGTGCATTCGATCCTTCATCCATTGCCCACGCACGAGCGGCTTCGTCAGCTGGCGGAGAAAATGGCGCAACGGCCGCGGCTGTCGGAGTTGGCCCGTGGCCTGCAAACGCTTGCAACGAAAATCGAGGATCCGAAGAGCGCCGCGCCAGAAAAACAGGCGCTGATCCAGCAAATGCAGGAGAAAGTAGAGGAGCAGCAGAAAAGGCCAGAGCAAAAGGACAATCAAGATCTCCTGGGGGAGGCCTCCAGCACGCTCCAGGGCTTGGAGCAGCAGTCGGGCGGTGGGCAAAATCAGCAAAAGGATCAAGATAAAGGCGGCGGAGGCATCCAAAGTAATTTGCCCCGAGAGGGGCAAGGAGAGGGCAAACAAAGCCAGGGAAGCGGTGGCGATAGCAAGAGTGATCAGAAGGCTCAACTCAGCAAAGAGATGGAGCAGGGCAAATCCACCCAAGGGGCTCCTCAGGATCAAGGCAAAGAAAACAATCAGCAGAAAAGCGGTGAAGGAAAAGGAACTCAGCCGGATCCAAACAAGCCTGACAGAAACCAAAACAACGAGGCGACAGGCAAAACCGCAGGCACCACCGCGGAGTCCGGTGGCAGGGGCAAGCCATCCGAGGAGATTCCTCGAGGGCCTCCGCCCGCAGAACGGTTTAACCCGGGCGGCGACCAAGGGAAAGAAGGAATCAAGGGCGCGCGCTATGTGACCGTTCAATTACCCGAGGAGCTGACAGCGGATGCTAAAGGTGAAAGCACCGTCACGAGAGAGGGACGAGGCGGCAAAGTCCGTCCGAAAATCCCGGTCAGCAATGTTCCACTGCCTGCGCACGTACCAGATGCTCCGACGGAAAAGCAACAAATGCCTTTGGAATATCGCGGGGTGATTCGCTGACGAAAGGAAGTTGATGGAGCCGGAAAATTTCCAGGTCATGTTCAGGCGCTTGGAAGCGGAAGTGCAAAAAGTCATCGTTGGTAATAGCGATGTTATCCGCAAAGTCCTCATCGCCTTTTTTGCCGGTGGACACGTATTGCTGGAAGGCGTGCCCGGTTTGGGTAAAACGCTCCTCGTAAAATCCTTGAGCCAAGCCTTGGGCATGTCGTTCAAACGCATTCAGTTCACACCCGACTTGATGCCCTCGGATATTGTCGGCACAGAGGTGCTGACGGAAAGTAACGGTCGGCGAGAGTTTCAATTCAAAAAGGGGCCGATCTTCGCCCATGTGGTGCTGGCGGACGAAATCAACCGCGCGACGCCGAAAACCCAATCGGCGGTCCTAGAAGCGATGGAAGAAAAACAGGTCACCGTCTTCGGCGAATCGCACCTCCTGGAATCTCCATTCATCGTTCTCGCGACTCAAAACCCGATAGAGCTCGAAGGAACGTATCCGTTGCCTGAAGCGCAACTGGACCGATTTTTCTTCAAGCTCTTGGTGACTTCTCCCTCGCCCGCCGAGCTGAGGGAGATTTTGCAGCGGACCACCGGGGCGGAGACCAGCGAGATTTCGAAAGTTTTGCCGGACGACAGCGGAAAAATGATCGCCGCTATGACGCAGCTGTTGCGCCAGGTTCTGATCGCCCCGCCCATTGAAGACTACGTGGTGCGGCTCGTGCACGCGACCCAGCCCCATTCCAGCAACGGCGGAGTTGCCGGCGCACCCGTCAAGCAATACCTGCGCTTTGGATCAAGCCCGCGGGGTGCCCAATCCGTCATTCTCGGTGCCAAAGGCAACGCGCTGGCCGAGGGCAGGGTCCATGTCAGCTATGAAGACGTAGAAAAAGTTATCTACCCGGCGCTGCGTCATCGCATCATCCTTAACTTTCAAGCCGAAGCGGAAAACGTCAACACGGATCAGATTCTTGCCGAGGTTATCAAACAGGTGCGGCGGAACTGATTTCCGACGGCTGCGCTGTTATTCTGTCTTGTTCTTAATCGCCGGGACCGATTTCAAATAGTCGGCGATGGCGAGAGCATCTTCCTTGGTCATGTTCTTGAAACCGTGCTCGATAACCTCAGCCATGAGTCCTTGAATGTTGTCCAAGTCGGGCTTGGTGCCGGTCAGAAGCACCGCGGCGATCTCCTCCCGTTTCCACTCACCAATGCCGGTCTCTTTATCGGGCGTGATGTTCGGCACTTCTTGTCCCAAGGGGCCGATCTTTTTGTTGGCGCCGGCAAGATAGAGAGAGCGGTTCGGCACTCCGATGAAATTTCTCGGCGTGTGGCAATCGCTACAGAGCGAAACGTGCTCCACCAAATACCGCCCGCGTTCGATCCGGCTCTTCGGCGCTTGGGCCGGCGGGTCTGAGAAACGGCCGAAAACTTTCAACCAGAGAGGTGCGCCCAGGCTCCGATTAAACGGCGCCCAGCTCTTCAGTTGTGGAGTCGCCTTTTTCACCGGCTTTAACGTTCTCAAGTAGGCGATGAGCGCCGTGAGGTCTTCCCGCGCCATTCCTGAGTAGGCTTCGTAGGGCATCACAGGCAAGATACGCGATCCATCGGACCGGATACCTTTTACCAGGGCATCATGGATCTGTTGGTCCGTCCAACTGCCGAGACCGGTCTCTTTGTCCTGAGTGATATTCGTACTGTAAACGGTTCCAAAGGGAATGGGAAAAGCCCGCCCGCCAGCGTTCTCTGTTTCCTTGGGTACCGTATGACAGGCGCAGCCGCCGGCCAGAGCGAAGATATACTGGCCCTTGGCTGCAAGTTCCTTGTTATCTGCTTGAGCGTGTCCCGTGACAGTGAACGCAAAAAAAGAGCTGGGAAGAAAAAGCAGACAAATGATTTTTGTATGAAGTCGTATTCCCATGGGCTCTCCTTTAATACGATTTGTGTGCACGGATATTTTTGTCGAGGTGTTTTAATACGCGGTAAAATACTTGATTGGTCGGCGCCTGCTTCCCGGATTTTTGAAGAAGGCTCACCACTATCCCATTGAACGCTTCGAATTCAAGCGGTTTGCCGGCTTCCAGATCCTGAAGCATCGATGGCTTAAACTCTCCGAGGCTGCTGGAGAAATTCAACGTTTCATCGAACAGAGCGGGATCGAGATCGATGCTTACCGTATTCGCCGCCTCTTTCACCTCTGCCATGCAATCCAACGCGAGCATTGTCAGCGAGTCGGATTCAGCGATTTCCTTGGCCGTGGCACGCGTGAGGCAGCTGATGGCGCAGAAGGGCGCATTCCAGAGTAGCTTTTGCCACTGAGCCTTTCGAATCTCCGCATTTATCTCGCAGGAGATTTGTGCCGAAGATAAAACTTGCTCGACCGCTTTGGTCGTTTCATGAACTCGGCCGTCGAGCTCGCCGAACACGATGCGGCCTCCGGCCGAATGTTTAATTGTGCCCGGGTAGGACAGTTGAGAGCCGATATAAACGACGCCGGCCAATGTCCTACGTACACCCCAGATATGCGCGATTTTATCGGCATTATCGATGCCGTTTTGTAATGAAAGTATCACGGTTTTCTCACCGACCATCGGCTCCAGCGCTTGGGCGGCCGATTCAGTCTCATAGGATTTAACGGAGAATAATATGAGATCCGCTATGCCGACCTCGGTCGGATCAACCGTGAAAAGAGCATCGCGAACGTGAAGGTTACCGGCGAAACTTTCGATGATCAGCCCCTCCCGCTGCATCGCCGCCAAGTGGGCGCCACGGGCGATGAACGCGACATCATACGAAGCGGCGACGAGTTTAGCGCCGAAAAACCCGCCGACAGCTCCCGCACCCATGATTGCGATACGCATGGTTGAACTCCTTTTGTCGAAACTCTATTGATGCCTCGGCCCGATGTCAATTCTTACCGGTATTGACACGACAGCCGGAGGAAAAATTCCCGTCTGTGGCCGCTTTGGTGGAATCGACGGATTTAAGATTTAGCGTTTATATGGTATGAAACACGTCATGGAAAAGATCGACCCGCAGCAGGATTATGAAAGACTCAAGAGATTTACCCCGGGGCAGCGGATAACGTTCGAAGGAAAACCGTACACCATTCAGCATCGCACCACGCTTGCTTCCGGTGAAGCAGCCGTGGTGCTGCAGGGCGAGAAAGAGCAGTTCGTCATCGGCGCGAACCGATTTCTTGCCGGAATCGAGTCCGTCCGCTGAGACCGATCAATCATTCAGGAGAGAATAATGGCAAAAATCCGCCTGACGTTGTCATGTTGGGAATATGATCGTACCCGTGCCCTCCAGGAAGGAACGGTTCAAGTCGAAGGTGTGGATCTGACTTATTTACCGCTCCATGTCGAGGAGACATTTTGGCGCATGCTTCGTTATCAGGAATTCGATGCCGCCGAGTGTTCCATGAGCTCCTACCTTATGGCGCGCGAGAGAGGCTATCCTCGGTTGATAGCCATACCCGTATTTCCCTCGAGATTCTTTCGCCACTCTTTCATCTTTATCAATAGCGAATCAGGGATTGAAGGGCCCAAAGATCTTGTGGGCAAAAGGGTTGGGGTCCCGGAATACCAAATCACGGCGGCTGTTTGGGTTCGGGGTATTTTGCAACATGAGTACGGGGTCCCACCAGAAAAAATGAAATGGTTTACTGGAGGGGCTGAAGATCCAGGCCGCGAAGAAAAACTCAGACCCGATTTGCCAAAGGACATTGACATTCGATGGATCGGACCGGAACGAACCCTATCATCCATGCTGGAGCAAGGGGAGCTCGATGCGTTGATCTGTGCTCACATACCCTCTCCGTTTGTACGCCGTTCGCCGAAGGTAAAGAGGCTTTTTTCAAATTTCCGCGAGGTGGAAAAGGATTACTATCGGCGCACAAAAATTTTCCCAATCATGCACACCATTGTTCTCCGCGAGGAGGTGTACGAAAAGTATCCTTGGGTGGCCCAAAGCTTATGCAAGGCCTTTGCCGAAGCCAAGAGAGTATGCGAAGAGACACTGTACAAGTATTCAGCTCTTAAATACATGCTCGCGTGGTCGTTTGCGGACATAGAGGAGGAAAGGGAGCTCTTTGGCGACGAATTCTGGCCCTACGGGCTGGATCCAAATCGCCATGTTTTGGATACGCTCATTCAATATTCTCACGAGCAAGGGTTGACTAAAAAACCGACGGAATTGAAATCTCTCTTCGCTCCCAACACGTTGGAGGAGTTTAAGGTCTAAAGACGATATAGCCCAGGATGAAGAAATCTGCTTTCAATAAATCACCGGAAGATGAGAACTTGAGCTGTTATGCCAGACGAGAAAAACCTACCGTTCGAAGAAACCAAGTGGTGGATTGATCGCGGGCCGGTCAAGGAGCGCGAAAAGCCGGCTGCTCCGGTCAAGGGCATCATCGAGAAGTGGGCCTACGAACTTCTCAGGAATTACAACCAGGATCAGGCGATGAAAAATCTGGTCGACATCAATCCCAGAATATTGAAGGAACTCTCCGTGGGGCCGGGAGAGTGGGGCTACTTTTCCCTGGAGGTGGGAACCTACCCGCCGGAAAAGTTGGCAAAGATCAAAAGCGGACTTCCCCTTCCCGCGTACGCGCGCGGCATTATCATCGATGCCGGGTATTCCGTGAGAATCGTGATCACGGCAGAGCCGGTCGGCCAACGCTACGTCGATATTAATTTTACCGATGCGCCGTCTCTCGATTATTGGGTCAACGGCCAGTTAGTCGAGGAGAGAGTTTTTTCGAATATGGGCGAGGCCTTGAAGCGAATTCGATCGGTTCTTCTCGGGTATCTCAATCCCCCGGATTTATCTTAGTGGCAGCCGCAGGTTTGCGGCGTGCATCCACAGCCGCCGCTTGGCCCTGCTTCGGCCGCGCGGGAACCAGGCGAGCTGAAAACCGAAAGTTGTTTCTCCACCACGTTACTCGCGCACTTTGGGCAACTCACTTTCTCGCGTGTGGAGAGCACAATTTGTTCAAAACTATGATGGCAACGACGGCAGCTGTATTCATAAATAGGCATAAGTCCTCACTAGGGTTCGGCACGGTTAGGCGCTCTTGGCTTTGACCTTCTTCTGATTCGCAGCCTCGCGCAGCGGACTCTCCCGCGGGATCGGCTCTAGTGATCTTATCTCCAGACCGTAACCGCGGAGTCCGACCAGATGTTTCTTGTTGTTGGTAAGGAGCCGCATCTTGCGCACGCCCAAATCACGTAGGATCTGCGCGCCAATCCCATACTCTTTAAAATCCGCTCGATACACGAAAGAAGGATTCATGTCCTTCTGTTGCTTTCCTTCGACTCTGGGATAGGTAACCATCGAAGGCGCCGGTCCTTTGTGTTCAGGTTGGAGATAAAGGATCACGCCTTTGCCCTCTCTGGCAATAATCTCCATGGACCGTTGAATCACGGCGCCGGTGTTGAGGAGCTCGAAGCCGAAAACGTCTCCAGGCACATATTTCGTATGAACTCGAACCAGGGTTTCTTCCTTCGGCGATACTTCACCCTTGATTAGGGCGAGATGTTCGCTCTCGTCAACGTGGGTGTTATAGACAATGGCTTGGAATTGTCCGCCGACCCGGGTTGGCAACGGCGCGCTCGCTGCGCGGTAAACCAGGAAATCGTAGTTAAGTCGGTATTGAATGAGATCCGCGATCGTGACGACTTTTAGTTTGTGTTTTTTCGCGAATTTCATGAGGTCGGGCTGCCGCGCCATGGTGCCATCGTCTTTCATGATCTCGCAAATGACCCCTGCCGGTTTGAGACCGGCAAGCCGGGCTAAATCCACTGAGCCTTCTGTTTGACCCGCTCGGACCAAGACGCCACCGTTTCTTGCGCGCAAGGGAAAGATATGGCCCGGTGTGACGAGATCCTGTGACTTCGCATCGTCGGCAATCGTATCGAGAATCGTTTTGGCTCGGTCCGCCGCGGAAATTCCGGTTGTGATTCCCGTGGCAGCATCGATCGAGACGGTAAACGCCGTACCGAAGGGTGAGGTGTTTTCCGAAACCATCATCGAGACGCCTAAGCGCTTAACTCTTTCTTCAGTCAACGGCAGGCAAATCAGACCGCGCCCATGGGTGGCCATGAAGTTGATCGCTTGCGGAGTGACTTTCTCCGCAGCCATACACAGGTCACCCTCGTTTTCGCGGTCCTTGTCATCCATTAAGATGACCATCCGGCCGCGACGAATCTCGGCAATCGCTTCTTCTATAGTCGAAAGTGGCATGGGGCTTTACTCTACCATCCTGACTTTTTCCGTCAACTCCTTGACTTGGCGGAGTTCGGGCACTGCGCCTCACAAAAACAAATCCCAAACACCAGCCATCAAGCAACGTTGAGGCTAGCCATCCCACGTGGTATATACACATTGCCTGCGGAGATGGCGTTCTCCATTAACTGCCCGCCAGGGCTGATGACGCCTACTTCAATTCAGGAGGTAGAGTCATGGAACAGCTCTGGTGGGAGGCATCTATCTGGATCGGTCTCGCCCTTGTATCAAGCCTTATCTCGCTAAAAATCGGCATTTCCGTTGCCCTTGTTGAGCTCATCGTAGGAATCATTGCGGGAAACTCGTTTCACCCGCAAATTTCCGAGTGGATAAATTTTCTCGCCAGTTTTGGAGCGGTCATCCTCACCTTTCTTGCCGGCGCCGAGCTTGAAAGCCAAACACTAAAAAGATTTTGGAAAGAGAGTCTCGTCCTAGGAATTATAGGCTTTTTTGCGCCGTTCGCCTTGGCATGGCTTGCCGCTCAGTTTTTTCTGGGCTGGGATCTCAGAGCGGCGCAAATCGCTGGAGTCGCCATGTCGACCACATCGGTGGCGGTGGTTTACGCGGTTATGGTGGAAACCGGGCTAAACGAAACGTCCATTGGGAAGCTAATCCTGGCCGCCTGTTTTGTCGATGATCTTGGAACCGTAATCGCCCTCGGCTTGCTCTTTACCAGTTTCGGAAGCTGGTTCTGGATCTTTGTTGTCTTAACCGCTCTTGCTCTGCTCATTCTGCCGAAAATGACGCATCGCTACCTTAAGAAAGTCAACGCGCATTCCAGCGAGCCCGAGGTGAAGTACATCTATCTTATTCTCCTCGTCCTCGCGTATCTGGCTGTGCGGGGTGGTAGCGAGGGCGTACTTCCCGCGTATCTGGTTGGTATGGTCTTGGCCGATACGTTCCTGAGCAACAAGGAGCTGATCAGGCGGATGAGAGCTACCACATTTGCTTTGCTCACGCCCTTTTACTTTCTCAAAGCCGGAAGCCTGGTTGACTTAAAGGCTGTGGTCGCCGGCTTTGGCTTGGTAGTGGTCTTCTTCTTGGCAAAGAGCCTCTCGAAATTTTTAGGTCTGTATCCAGCGGGGGTACTCTTCCGATTCACCACAAAGATCAATCTCTACACGACTCTAATGATGAGCACGGGTCTCACGTTTGGAACCATTTCCGCGCTCTACGGTCTCACCCACCGGATTATCAACCGACAACAGTATTCGGTTCTGGTTGTCGTGGTTATCTTGACGGCTATTATTCCGACCCTCATCGCTCAATCCTTTTTTGAACCGAAGGGTAGGGAGCGTGAGGTCCTATTCGAAGGAGGGGAAAAAGATGTTTAGTAAATTCCGAGAGGGATTAGTACAAGGTCGTCCAGATATCCCACAACGGGTATAAAATGGGACTCAGGAAAGGTGGAAGGTTCGGAGAGCAGTAATGCGGCGAGGGGTTCCACGATGTGAACTCCACGCCAGTTTCTTTCGCAATCGCCGCAGCTTTCTCGAAGGCAAGCTTTGATCCGGCGGAACCATCGTAAGCCAATAGGTGGCGCAGCCGGTTGGATTGGCCTGGCTTTACTACCGGCAGCAGCTCTGCCGCGCACTATCTGTCGGCTCAACGGAAACCTTCAGCGCGGGCTGAGTATCACCCACTTTCACGGTAAATATCTCCCAGCGGTACCCATTTGGATCAGTAACCCAGACTTTGTCCTGGAGGGCGAAGCAACAATCTACATTCATCTCATCCCGAGTCGCCAGCCCTGCTTCCGCGAGGCGTTTTTTTGCGGCAAGTACCTGCGTGCTGTTTTCTACTTCCACACCGAGGTGATTCAAGGCACCCCGCTCGCTGATTTCACCTTCGTAGTTTAATGTGAGATTAAGGGCTGGCTCGTCGATCGAGAATTTGGCGAAGCCCGGTTTCCGCTTCACGGGATCTGCACCAAACATGGCACGATAAAATGCGACGGAGCGATTCACATCTGACACGTTAAGTGCAATATGAACTTTTTTTGAATTGGACATAGAAAAATGTCTCCTTGATTTAGTGTTTTGTAGTTTCAGTCTCTTGATTCGGCTGCGTGAGGAGATGCCCAAGTTTCTCAATTGGGAAGGAGCACAAAAGCTCTATGCGTCGCTGGATTTGTTGCGCGGTTTCTCTGAACGTACGGAGTTTTTGCTCATCAGTGCCAGTCGCTTCGGCGGGATCGGGAATACTCCAGTGGGCAAGGATTGGCTGTCCCGGAAAAACGGGGCAGGATTCTTTCGCATTGTCACAGACCGTAATGACGATATCGAATTGTGTCCCTTTGAACTCATCCCATGTTTTGCTGCGGGCCTGGCTTGCGTCGATCTTGTAATAATCTCGCAGGACCCTGATCGTATACGGATTTACTGCCGGCTTGGGCTGGCTGCCGACACTGTAGGCTTCAAAACGATCGCCGCAAATCTTGTTCGTCAGGTATTCGGCAAAGATGCTCCGTGCGGAATTACCGGTACAGAGAAAAACTAGTGTCTGTTTGTTTTGTTCCATGAATATCCCCGACGTATCTGTTTAAGCAAATATAATGTCAGAACAGATATGTCAAGACATATGTATTAATTTGTGATAGAGTCGCACCTTATGAAAGCATCCAAATCTTTCGATGTGGCGTTACTGTTCCGTGCCCTTGCTGATCATACGCGGCTCCGGCTGCTCAATTTGATGGGCGATGATGAAGTGTGTGTCTGTTTCCTTGTTGAAGCGCTGGGCGTAACTCAGCCTAAAATCTCCCGGCATCTGGCCTACCTCAGGCGAGCGGGGATTGTAACCGCGCGGCGCGAAGGAAAATGGATGCACTACCGCTTAGAAAAGCCGCAAGATCCCCATGCGCTGGCGATTCTTTCTGCGGTCGATGCGTCCTTTAAAAGCAATCCTAGAATGCAGGTGGACCGGACCAAATTGGTTCGGCTTTGCTGCTCGAGTAGCGTGCCGGCGCCGCTTAAGCGCGCCCCGAAGCCGGCGAGCGTGCTCGGGAGCCAAGCGTCCAGGGAATGAACAAGTATGCCGCCGATTTGAAATGACTCTCGTCAGGGCAGCCGCCGCGGAGGCAATCGGAACAGCGCTGTTGCTAGCGATCGTGGTGGGCTCCGGGATTATGGGGGAGCGGCTCGCTCAGGGGAATGCGGCTGTCGTCTTGCTCGCGAATTCTCTTGCCACAGGAGCGGGCCTCTATGCGTTGATTGTCATGCTGGGGCCTGTTTCAGGGGCCCATTTCAATCCGGTCGTCTCGGGTGTGAGCGCCTGTGAGGGCCGTCTCACGGCGAGCCATTTCTGTGTCTATGTCCTGGCGCAGGTTTGTGGGGCTTTTGCGGGTGTCGTGGCGGCGCACGCGATGTTCGGACTGCCGCTGCTTCAGGTTTCAGCGCATGTTCGGCCAACACCGGGCGAGGGGCTTGGCGAAGTCATTGCCACATTCGGCCTCGTGCTGGTCATCTCGCTCACATTGCGCTTCCGTGTTGAGGCGATCCCCGTAGCTGTGGCGGCGTTCATTACGAGTGCCTATTGGTTTACGTCGTCGACCTCGTTTGCCAATCCCGCCGTCACCTTCGCTCGCGCGATGACCGACACCTTCGCCGGAATCTCTCCGAGCAGCGTTCCGCTCTTCGTCGGCGGGCAGGTCCTCGGTGCTGCGGCTGCGGCCTTGTTCGCTCGCTGGCTGCTCGGCGGGAAACTCGTAACCTTGCCTGATGATGAAAACTTCCCTGGTTGAACGTTACAAAGGTTCGACGGCGGCATTTTTTCAGTTAAGCGATATCCCATCGGCAAGAATCTGGCATCATCCCGTCAAGCCGCCTTTCACCGCATCGGGGACAGACATGGGACGGTGCGCGAACTTTGATATCCATGTCACAGAGGCTGCTTATTCATTCTGCCCAAACCGCGCGATGTCTTCCGGAGTCTCTTCCTTCGAAACAACCGCTTCCTTGCCTTGCACCATTTCGCGAATTTGCTCGACCACGTCAGGGTTCGCTAGCGTCGTCACGTCGCGACGATTGGAGATCGAGGCAAGCAAGCGCCGCATGATGATCTTGCCGCTGCGCGTCTTCGGCAGCTCAGCGGCAAAGAGAAATTCGTCCGGTCTAACGATGGGGCCGATCTTCTTCGCCACATAGCCCTTCAGCTCGTCTACCAAAGGAGGCGAATTCTGATTCCTGCCTTGAGCGAGACAAAAGCGCAGATCGTTTGCCCTTTGATCTCGTGCTGCTTGCCGATGACTGCCGCCTCTCGCATCTGCTCACTTGATCACCTTGTCCGCTCTTGCCAGCACATTCGGCGGAATAGTCAGGCCGATCTGCTTCGCGGTCTTGAGGTTGATGACAAGCTCGAACTTTGTCGGCTGCTCCACCGGGAGATCGGCGGGCTTGGCGCCTTTGAGGATTTTGTCCACATAAGTGGCGGCGCGGCGGTAACTATCAGCATCGTTGGGTGCATAGGATACGAGGCCACCGGCCTCTACGTACGGACTTCTCTCGTACATTGAAGGCATTCGGTTTTTTATGGCCAGGTCCGCAATGGCCTTTGGGTAACGATTGAGCAGGCCTCCCGTAACCGTAATGAGTGCGCTCGCGCCCCCCTTGGCGGCGGCTTGAAATGCGCCCTCAAAATCAGGGTTCGGACCTTGTACCTCTAGCGATTGAAGCTGTATCTTTAAAGCAGGCGCATGAGCCTCATACCCTTTGACACCAATACTTGACCCGTCCGCATCCCAAAGCATTCCAACGCGCGATATCCCCGGCACCACCTCCTTAAGCAATTCCAACCGTTGTCCACTCAATTCTACGGTGAGTCTGATGAGCCCCGTGATATTTCCGCCTGGGCGCGCCAAGCTATCGATGATCCCAGTCGCGACCGGATCCTGAACTGTCACCATGACAATAGGAATCGTCTTGGTCACTTGCTTGGCTGCGAGGATCCCTCCTGTAGCTTGGGAGACAAGGATATCGACCTTGAGTTGCACCAGTTCGGTCACAAGGCTTGGGATACGGTCCGGTTTTCCCTCAGCAGAGCGAAACTCAATCACGATGTTTTTCCCCTCAACATAACCGAGATCCCGCAACCCCTGCCGGAATGCCTCAAGGGTCGGTGAGGGAGAAGAGAGATCGCCAGTTGCTGTCACGTATCCTATCCGCGGGACTTTCTTCGTCTGCTGCGCCTGAGCCCTCGCCCCGCACACCGTGAGCGTGACGACGATTGCAAAAAGCCCCGCCCATTTTCGATTTTGGATTTTAGATTTTTGATTATCGGAAAAAGAATCCAGCCATCGAACCCAAGATCTTCTATTCATTCTCTCCGCCCCCAATCGAAAATCTAAGATTACTTGATGACTTTGTCCGCTCTTGCCAGCACGCTCGGCGGAATCGTCAGGCCGATCTGCTTCGCGGTTTTCAGATTGATGACCAGCTCGAACTTCTTCGGCTGCTCCACCGGGAGATCGGCAGGTTTCGCACCTTTCAAAATCTTGTCCACATACGTGGCGGCGCGCCGGAACAAGTCAGTAACGCTCACGCTGTAGGTCATGAGGCCCCCGTCTTCCACAAATTCTGCGGTGTAGTACATCGCCGGTAGCCGGTTCTTTACCGCGAGGTCTGCAAGTTGTGATCGCTGCGAAATGACGACGGAGCTCTGCAGCAAGAGGACTGCGTCAACGTGCCCCTTGCTCGCGTCTCGGAATGCGGTCTCGATATCCTTTGTAGTTAGTACGTCTAGGTATTGAAGCTGCACCTTGAGCGCCCCTGCGGCCAGTTCCACCTCTTTTAACGATTGTGCGTTGCCCGGTTGGGCCGAATTCCCGAAGACGACCACGCGGGAGAGCTTAGGAACGATCTCCTTCAGCAGCTCCAGCCGTTTCCCGCTTGTTTCCGGGGAAAGGGTCGACAAGCCGGTAATGTTCCCGCCGGGTCGCGCAAGGCTGGTGACGAACCCGTTTTTAACAGGATCGGGGTCTTGGGTCATGACTATGGGGATCGTGTTTGTCGGGTCCTTGGCAGCACGGGTTACTGTCGGACCACCCGTGACGATGACGTCTACCTTGAGACCCACGAGTTCGGCCGCGAGCTCACTCTGGCGATCTAGTTTTCCCTCCGCATATCGATACTCAATGACAATGTTTTTCCCCTCTACGTACCCAAGCTCGCGCAGACCCTGCCGGAATGCCTCGATGCGGGCCGCGTTAGCGGAAAGGGAGCTAGCAGTTAGGTATCCAATCCGGGGGATTTTCTTCGGCTGCTGCGCCTCGGCGAGAGGAACAGTTATCAGCAGGACAGTTGCCAGTAGCGAGATAACGATTCTTCTAATCATTGGTTTCTCTCCCGTCTTATGCTGACGACTGACCTCTGACCACTGACAACTTTCATCTGATTACCTTGTCCGCCCGCGCCAGCACGCTCGGCGGAATCGTCAGGCCGATCTGCTTCGCGGTTTTCAGATTGATGACCAGCTCGAACTTCTTCGGCTGCTCCACCGGGAGATCCGCTGGTTTGGCGCCTTTCAGAATCTTGTCCACAAAATACGCCACGCGCCGGTAACTGTCCGCGAGGTCTGCCCCGTAATACATAAGCCCACCGGCATCTACATCTTCCCTGTAGACATGTGTCGACGGCAGCCGGCTCTTTAAGGCAAAGCTCGCGATCCGTTTTCCGTTATCAAGCGTTAGTGGACCCACGAGCGCGTAGAGTCCATCCGGGCGCTGCTTACCCATCGCAGTAAAAACCCTATCGAAATCGTCCGCCCTGCGTACCTCCCAAGGCTGAAGAGTCAACCCCAGCCCGCGCGACGAGACGGGGAGAATTTCTTTCAGCTCGAGCGCAGCGCCAGCACTGGCCGAGTCGTAGAGAACCGCGACACGGGCAGCGTGGGGAACGGCCTCTTTGAGCAGTTCCAGACGCTTCCCGCCTAGTTCCCCCTGAAGGTATGTAACCCCGGTTACGTTGCCGCCGGGACGGGCAAGACTTTCAACGATGCCTGCCTTGACCGGATCGATCCCTTCACCCGCTATAACGATGGGAATCGTGTTGGTCGCCTTCTTGGCCGCCTGGATCGTTCCGCGCCCTGCTGCTACCACGATGATATCAACCTTGAGACGCACCAGTTCGGCCAAGAGATCAGGGGCCCGATCGCGCTTCCCTTCCATATATCGGAACTCGAAGGCGATGTTCTGTCCTTCTATGTAGCCACGCTCGCGCAGAGCTAGCCCCACTGCTTGGGCACGGGCTGACTCACGTTCTGGAGTGTTGTCTGACAGGTAGCCTATCCGAGAAACTTTCTTCTCCTGCTGGGCATGTACCACAGCCCCGCACAGGGTGAGCGCAACGACGATTGCGACAACCGTCAACCATTTTTGATCTTGGATACTTCGACTTGGCTCAGTACAGGTTTTAGATTTTCGACTGTCGGACTGAAGACTAAGATATCTAGCAAGGGATTTTTGTTTCACTGGGTTTCCCCTAATCGAAAATCGGCAATCTAAAATCTAAAATTACTTGATCACTCGATCCGCTCTCGCCAGCACGTTCGGTGGAATGGTTAGTCCGATCTGCTTTGCGGTTTTGAGATTAATCACCAGCTCGAACTTAGTCGGCTGCTCCACCGGCAATTCGGCAGGCTTAGCACCCTTGAGAATTCTGTCGACGAAATATGCTACGCGCCGGTAGCTGTCCGCGAGATCCGCGCCGTACTGCATGAGCCCGCCGGCATCTACAGCTTCTCTTCTGCCGTACATCGACGGTAACCGGCTTTTTAAAGCAAAATTCGCCATCCGTTTTGAATTAGTATTTATAAGCGAGCCTCCACCGGGCACATAGAGTCCATCCGGGCGGTCCTTCTTTAGCGCAGCGAATACCCGCTCGAAACCGTCCGCAACCCGCACCTCCCAAGGTTGAATAGTCAACCGCAGAGCACGTGCGGCAGCTGGGAGAAAGTCTTTTACCTCGCGTACACCTACCGGAATGGCCGGATCGTAAACAACCGCGACGCGAGCAAGTTTGGGAACGGCTTCTTTGAACATCTCCAGCCGCTTCCCGCCTAGTTCACCGCCAATGTTGGTAATGCCTGTGATGTTGCCGCCGGGACGGGCAAGGCTTTCGACATGGCCTGCCTCGACAGGATCGGTCCCTTCGCCGACCATAACGATGTTCCCCTCTGCATATCGGTACTCGGTGGCGATGTTCTGTCCTTCTATGTGGCCATGCTCGCGCAGAGCCATCCGAATTCCTTCGGAACGGGCGGAGTCACTAGCTGCATCGCGCCCCGATAGATATCCTATCGTTAGAACCTTCTTCGGCTGCTGCGCCTCGACCACAACCCCACACAGTGCGAATGTCAGAGCGATAGCGACAATTCCACCCCATTTTTGATTTTGGATCCTTCGGCCTCGCTCAGGACAGGTTTTAGATTTTCGATTGAAGGCGAAGCGAAACTTCATCCGAGGTTTTTGATCCACGTTTTTGTCTCCCTAATCGAAAATCGGCTCAGCCAAACAGAGAGGCTGATCAGCCTCAGGCTCAAATCGAAAATTTAAAATCATTTGATCACCCTGTCCGCCCGCGCCAGCACGTTCGGCGGAATCGTTAGTCCGATTTGCTTAGCGGCTTTCAGATTGATCACGAACTCAAACTTCGTCGGCTGCTCCACAGGGAGATCGGCGGGCTTGGCGCCTTTGAGAATCTTATCGACGTACACAGCGGCACGCCGGAACAAGTCGGGAGTATTCGCGCCATAGTACATGAGGCCACCGGCTTCCGTATATTCTGTTTGTGGGTAAATCGCTGGGAGCCGGTTCTTTACCGCGAGGTCTGCAACTTGCGTTCGCTGAGAAAAAAGACCGGGGCTCTGCAGCACGAGGATTGCCTCAGCATGCCCCTTCGTTCCGGCTCGGAATGCCGTCTCAATATCCTTAACATCGAGTACGTCTAGATATTGAACCTGCACCTTGAATGCTCCGGCGGCGAGTTCCACTTCTCTTAACGATTGCGCGTTGCCCGGTCGTGTCGAAGTGCCCAGGACGGCCACGCGAGAGAGTTTAGGAATGATCTCCTTCAGAAGCTCCAGTCGCTTTCCGCTTATCTCCGAGGCAAGCGTGGACAATCCAGTGATGTTTCCGCCAGGCCGCGCAAGGCTGGCGACGTACCCCAAGCCAACAGGATCAGTATCCTGCGTCATCACAATGGGAATCGTGTTAGTTGCGCTTTTAGTAACCCGGGTATCCGAGGCACCACCCGAGACAATGATGTCTACCTTGAGACGCACTAGCTCGGCCGCGAGCGCGGGGAGAAGATCAGCCTTTCCCTCCGCGGATCGCCACTCAATGACAATGTTTTTCCCCTCCACGTAACCAAGCTCCCGCAGACCTTGGCGGAGAGCCTCGATGCGGGCCGACATAGTGGAAAGCGAAGTTGCACTTAGGAATCCTATCCGGGGGATTTTTGTCGGCTGCTGCGCCTGAGCCACTGCCCCACACATCACGAATGTGAAACCGATGGCGACAATCCCCGCCCATTTTAGATTTTGGATCCTTCGGCAGAGCTCAGAGCCCGCCCTGAGTTTATCGAAGGGACAGGTTTTAGATTTTAGCTTGGGACTCAAACTCGGGATTTCCAGTGAAGGCGTATTCACCGCAGAGGCACAAAGTTCGCTGAGAGTTTGTTCTACTCCCTCTTCTCTGCGCCCTCCGCGCCTCAGCGGTTAGATATCCGAATCCCTCTTCACCGCAGAGACACAGGGTTCGCAGAGAAGTCCAAGAATAGTAGACCTGCTCGCTGCGAATGTACTCGCTCGGCGCCTTGCTCGCTACTGCTATTCATTCTGCCCAAAGCGCTTGATTTCTTCTATCATCTCTTTGGAAAGGTCCTTGGGAATCTCTCCGCGTCGAGCCTTTTCCGCTTGCACCATTTTCCGTATGGTCTCTACCACCTCCGGGTTGGCTAGCGTCGTGACGTCGCCCACATCCATGAAGTTAGAGACGGAGGCAATGACCCGACGCATGATCTTCCCCGAACGGGTCTTGGGCATGTCAGGGACAAGCCAAACGTTTCGCGGACGGGCGACTTTACCGATGAGTTTGTCAATAGCGTCTTTAACTTTTTCGTCTACTCCCTTGCCGGGGCTGTAACCCGGTTTGAGCGCAATATACATCTCAGGGATCCGACCCCTTAAGTCATCTACCGTCGGCACCACCGCTGCTTCGGCTACTTCTTCTACGGTAAGAGCGGCCGCCTCTAACTCTTTAGTGCCCAATCGGTGACCCGCGACATTGATGACGTCGTCCACTCTCCCTAAAATCCGGAAGTATCCATCGGCGGC
>WNFW01001119.1_pt1 | contig 26488 bp, 24 predicted proteins | sample 5400131 | NCBI WGS metagenome assembly WNFW01 (sample SAMN13153362, study PRJNA577476) | soil metagenome | isolation source: 20 cm soil or saprolite under grassland replicate 1 | place: USA:California | collected 2016-06-15 | reverse complement strand
ATTCTGTCGGCGGATTGCTTCTCGTTCAGACCCTCAAGCCCGGCCCGCCGGAAGGTTTCGGGATCGGTCTCGAAGATCCAGGTCGAGCGGCCGGCTTCGTATTGATAGGCGTGCGCGATAAACGGACCCCACTCGGTCTCCTGAAAAATGAACGTGAAGGCGTCGAGCGGCCGGGTCGAGCCCATCCAGGCGAACTTGTTGGAGCGAACATCGACCTCGGGCTGGAAATGCCCGATATATTTGTCGCGGAAGCGGCTGTTGATGCCATCGGCCAGCACCACGAGATCGGCACCGGCAAAGCGGGCCTCGTCGTCGATGTCGGCTTCGAACATCAGCGTCACGCCGAGCTCGCGCGCGCGCTCCTGCAGGATCAGAAGCAGTTTGCGGCGCGAGCAACCGCAGAAACCATTGCCGCCGACCCGGTGCACCGTGCCACGAAAGTGCACGGCGATATCATCCCAATAGGCGAATTCCTGGGTGATGCGGCGATAGCTCGGGGCATCGTATTTCTCGAAATTGTCGAGCGTGGCGTCGGAAAAAACCACCCCGAAGCCGAAGGTGTCGTCGGCGCGGTTCCGCTCATGGACCGTGATCTCGGCCTCCGGCCGCTGCTTTTTGAGCAGGATCGCGGAATAAAGACCAGCCGGTCCGCCGCCGATGATCGCGATCTTCATGAGAGCCCTCCGGCGCAGCTATCGGAAATATTTTAAACCTAAAGCATTTTCCCGGCAAGCCCGCAGCGCGCGCTCAATTGCCCTGAAATGCCGGCTTCACCTTATTGGAAAACGCTTCAAAGGCGCGGGCAAAATCAGCTGTCGTCATGCACAGCGCCTGCGCGATCGCCTCGGCCTCGATCGCCTCCTCCACCGACATCGCCCATTCCATCGCCAGCATGCGCTTGGTCATGGTATTGGCGAATGCCGGCCCGTCGGCAATCTGCCTGGCCAGAAGCTGCGCCTGCGACAATACCTGTTCCGGCGCCACGATGCGGCTGAAGAAGCCCCAGCGCTCGCCCTCCTCCGCGGTCATGAAGCGGCCGGTATAGAGCAGTTCCGACGCCCGCGATTGCCCGATGATGCGCGGCAGGATCGCGCAGGCGCCCATGTCGCAGCCGGCAAGGCCGACCTTGTTGAACAGGAACGCGACCTTGGCGCCGCTAGCCGCCAGCCGCATGTCGGACGCCATGGCGATGATCGCGCCGGCGCCGGCGCAAATGCCCTCGACCGCGGCGACGATCGGCTGCGGACAAGCCCGCATCGCCTTGACCAGATCGCCGGTCATGCGGGTGAAGCCGGTGAGGCCCTTGGTATCCATCTGCACCAGCGGGCCGATGATCTCGAACACATCGCCGCCCGACGAAAAGTTTCCCCCGGCGCCCGTCACCACAACGGTCTTTGTTTCATCGTCCATAGCGCAGGCGCGGAAGAAATCCGTCAGCTCGCGGTAGCTGTCGAACGTCAGGGGATTTTTTCGCTCGGGCCGGTTCAGCGTCACGGTCGCCACGCCGTCGGCCGCGACCAGCAGGAAATGCCTGGGTGAATATTGTGCCAGTGGCAGGGTGACGGGATTGGCTGGCGTGCTCATGGAATCTCCCTTGCGAGTTATCGTTCTATTCTTGGGGCTTTGCGCGCTACGCGCGTCAAACCTCTCCACCTGCCACAGCTATTGCCTGCCCGGTGATCGCACCAGCGTGCTCGCCGCACAGCCACAACACGGTATCGGCAACCTCCGCTGGGGTCACGAGGCGACCTTGCGGATTGTGTTTCGCAAGCTCGGCCACAGCCTGCTCATGGCTGCGGCCGGTCTTCCTCATGATGTTGTCGATGCTGCCGGCGAGCAGATCGGTATCGGTGAAGCCGGGGCAAACCGCGTTGACGGTCACGTGCGTGGTTGCCAGCTCCAGCGCCAGCGAGCGCACAAGCCCCACCACCGCGTGTTTCGCAGCACTGTAGGCGCTGACATAGGCATAACCTTTGAGACCGGCGGTCGATGCAACCGCAACGATGCGGCCGTAGCGCCGGTCCCTCATCGCGGGCAACACCGCCTGGATGGCATGAACCACACCCATGAAATTGACATCCATCATCAGCCGGAACAGCGCATCATCGGATTTCCCGAACGGCGCAGACTCCGCGACCCCTGCATTGGCGATCAGGATATCGATCGGCTGTCGCGCCGAAGCCTCGGCAATCGCGGCGCTGATAGCGGCCTGATCCGCAACATCGGCGACCGCTGTGAAGTGAGCGGAACCGGCGGCAACGGCATCCTCCAGAGTCGCGCGATGACGGCCCAGCACCGTGACGGTTGCCCCCGCCTGCGCCAGCGCGGACGCGATCTCGCGGCCGATACCCCGCCCACCCCCGGTGACGAGCGCATGCGGGGAAAGCGGCAGTCCGGACATGCGCAGGCTCCCCGATGAATTCATCGATGCTGGGACTTGCGTATATTTTAGACTTCAAGCTTTTGCAAGAAACGCCGCAGCGCTGGTGATGAGCCATCGTCATCATCGGAGGCTGCCGAGCCTCCAACTCAACATCTTCCGGCTATCGGCTCTTTCTGAGCGTCTCAGAGGGGCTTTCGCCAAATTTGGCGCGATAGACGCTCGCCATGCGGCTCAGGTGCGTGAAACCGAGATCGAATGCGATCTCCGTAATGCGCTCGCCCGGTCGGGCATTCCGGAGCCGTGCGTTCAGGTGTTTCAGGCGAATATCCAGCAGGAGGCCCGAAATAGAGACACCGAAATGACGCTTGAAGCCCAATTGCAACGACCTCACTCCAATACCGGAAACCTGGGCCAGCTTCTCAAGATCAAGCGGCTCGGCGACTTGGGCTTCAAGACTTTCCCGCGCGCGCTTGAATACGGCCGGCAACGTCTCGCGGTGAAGCGCCGAGCGATTGATCGCGTCGCTGAGATTGTGTCGCTGGCCAATGAGAAGAAGCCCGAGGATCGACTCGCGCAAGGTCGCAATCATGACCGGCGACAAATCCGAAGCAGACCCATCTCGCTCGGCCAGATCGACAAGATATTCGATCTGGCACCGAAGCGCGCGTCCGAAGGCAGTGTCGAGGTCGATATGCGGCTCGAATTCGACGGATCCTGCCGGCCTTTCTGCAAGTGCGGCGGCCCTGCTCTCGACCTGTCGTCGGTCCACCAGCAAAATGAGTTGCGCACAATTGTCCCGCCAGACCATGCGGGTCGGCAGCGTGGGGGACAGCAGCGATGCTGCGCAGCCGGGACCGGAGTCGACTTCGCGTCCTCCCGTCCTGATTTGCGCGCTGCCGCGGATCGGCACCTGCAACAGAAAGAAACGATCGAGGCAACCCGGATCGATCGATACGGCACCGCCATAAGCCACATAATTTACCGAAAGGCCGTCGAAAGCCGCGCAGTTATGGAGGGCATGGAAATCCGGCCAGGAATGCCGGAGAGGGTCCAGCGCATGCGGACAGAATATCCGTCCGATCGAATCCGCGGCTTCATCGACATCGGTGGTATGAACGCGGGTGTACGCCACTAGCCTCGCGATACCAGCGACATTGTCGATACGTGCAACGGCAGCTGCTTCCGACGCCATGGCCTGATCGCCCGGGTTATTTGAGGCCTATAATATCTCGGCGCTGCCGTTTGGAAAGCCGTCCCTTGGGGGCGCCTGACCGAATCCCCCCAAACACTGGCGCAGAGCATCCGACCGCCGGTCGTGCCCGCGGCGCGGCGCGCCAATCGCTGCTACCCCATGCTTTTTCGTCAGGCGGACAACAGGTTCGTCTGGCGGCTAGACAGAGGCGGTCTGACACTGCAGCCTGCACTCCGTCTGGGAGCACACGATAAGGGATTACCGTCATGGCAACACTCGAAAAAGGCATTACCCGGAGCGGCGAGGGATTTGCAGGCAAGACCTGGAACATTCTCGGTCAGGTCTATTTTCCGAAGGCCGTATCAGATTCGACCTTCGCCTTTGAGACCAACAGCGACCCCGGACAGTTTGTCCCGGTCCACATTCATCCGACGCAGGAAGAGTTTATCCTTGTGCAGCAAGGCATGCTGGATCTCAAACTCGATGGCGTTTGGGTGCAGGCCAAAGCCGGCGATCTCGTTCGGTTGCCCCGCGGCATTTCGCACGGTTATTTCAACAAATCCGACAAGCCCGCCCGCGCTCTGTTCTGGGTGTCACCTTCCAGGAAGCTGGAAGCGCTGTTCGATCAGCTCCACAACCTGCAGGATGTGGCCGAAATAGTCCGTCTCTCGGCGGAGCACGAAGTGAACTTTCTGCCAGAAGACGCCAACGCTTAAGCGTCCGGGATTCCAGATCTGGCTCACCTGTCGTGCCCACGGATATACGCAGGCGCGCGCGAACCCGTATGTCTGCAATAGCCGCAGACACGATCCGGGCCGCCAAACTCGAACAAGGGGATGATCAATGGTCAAGCAGAAGACTGTTTGCATTATCGGCGCCGGCGTCGCCGGCCTTGTCGCGGCAAAGACATTCGCCGCTCGCGGCCACAAGGTGACAATCCTGGAACGCAGCGGTGATCTTGGAGGCGTGTGGGAGCCGGCGCGATCCTACCCCGAGATTCAAACGCAAAGCCCCAAGGATCTCTATCGGTATACGGACAAGCCGATGCCGGACTCGTATCCCGAATGGCCGAAAGGGGCACAGGTTCACGCCTACCTGACCGAATATGCCGGGGATCACGACCTGATGCCGCGGATGCGCTTCAACAGCACGGTGATCGGCATGGCGCGGCGGAGTTCGGGCAGCATCCCGGGCTGGACGCTGGAGATTCAGACGCCGGATGGCGGCGTTACCCGCGAGCAATTCGACTTCGTCGCCGTCTGCACCGGCCAGTTCAACGAACCTCGGACCATCAGCCATCCCGGCGAAGACGCTTTCAAAGCGGCCGGCGGCAAGATCCTGCATTCTGCTCGGCACACCGACGCCTCCATCGTCAAGGGAAAGAACGTCGTTATCCTCGGCGGCTCGAAATCCGCAACCGATATTGCGGTCAATTCCGTCAACGCCGGCGCGACCCAAGTCACGCTGGTCTATCGCGAGCCGGTCTGGCGAATTCCGTACTTCATCGGAGGACTGGTCAATTTCAAAAGGATTCTCTACATCCGCGCCCAGGAGGAGATGTTCCGCAGCTGGGGCATCGGCGGCATGTCCCGCGTAGCCCATGCCATCGCCAAACCGCTGGTGTGGGCGAACTGGCGGGCGCTCGAAAGCCTTCTCAAGTTGCAGTTGAAGCTGAAGAAGTGCGGAATGGTACCGGAGCAGCGGATCGAAGACGGAGTCAATTGCTCGGTGCCGATCGCGACGACGGAATTCTTTCCGATGGTGGTTGATGGCCGGATCAAGGCCATTCGCGGCACATTCGACCGTTACGACGGCAAGACAATCGTCACGACCGGCGGAGAACGGGTTGAGGCCGATGTCGCGATACTGGCGATCGGATTCAAGCTTGGTGTTCCATTTCTGCCGGAGGCCTACCGCAGCAAGCTTGTGGAACCTGACGGCCAATATCGGCTGTACCGCGTGATTGCCAATCCCGATCTTCCCGACATGGGTTTCGTCGGCTTCAATTCCAGCTTTTGCACGGTACTTTGCGCCGAGATGGCAGCGAATTGGCTGGTGCGTTATTGCGATGGTCAATTGGCGAACCAGCCAACCGCAGCCGAGATGTACAAGAATATGGATATGATGCTGCAGTTCAAGCGGGTCGAACGACCCGCTGCGGGCGTTTACGGCGGACTATGCGTCGCGCCCTACCATTTCAAACACTTCGACGAATTGCTGGCCGACATGGGTGCGGCGACACGCCGGCGGAACCCGCTGGTTGAAAAATTCACGCCGCCTGACGCTGACGCCTATGCGCGTTTCCTGGCCTCGGCCCCCGACTACAGGGTTGAGCCGGCGTAGCGAGGGAGCGGCTCGACGACTCGAAAATTGCTTTAAATATAAAATATCTCTTTTCAACGGTTGAGGTCCTGTTAGCATCGGCAGGTCCGACATCTCGGGAGGTCCGGCGTGCCTGCCTCTGCGCCCATGAAAACGAGGGATGGCCGTCTCACTTATGAGGCCGCCGGCGACCCTGCGTGGCCACCGCTGGTGTTCCTGCATGGGATCGGCGGCGCGGCGCGGGCGTGGCGTGGCCAGCTGGATTTTTTCAAGGGCAGCTATCGCACCATCGCATGGGACATGCCTGGCTATGGCGGCTCTGCACCGCTTGCGAATTACAGCATTGCCGCCCTCGCCGACGCCCTGCATGATTTCCTGCAGCAGGTTGGAGCAACAAGACCCGTCCTGGTCGGGCATTCGATCGGCGGCATGATCGTCCAGCAATTGCTGGCGAAAAATCCCCGCATCGCCGCCGCCGTCGTGCTCGCCCAGACCAGTCCGGCATTCGGCAAGCCGGACGGCGACTGGCAGAAGACGTTCATCGCCGCGCGGCTCGGCCCGCTCGATCGCGGCGAAACGCTGGTCTCACTCGCACCGTCACTGGTGAAAGAATTGGTTGGTGACGATCCCGACGCCCGAGGAATGGATCTGGCCCGCGACTGCATGGCCTGCGTCCCCGAGGCGACCTATCGCGTCGTGATGCTGGCGCTGATGGGGTTCGATCTGCGCAGCGCGCTTGAGAGTATCGCGGTGCCGACGCTGGTGTTGTCGGGCTCAAAGGACAACAACGCGCCGGCGCCGATGATGGCGAAGATGGCAACCTATGTATCGGGTTCCACTTACGTTGAACTCGAAGGTGTCGGTCACCTTGCCAACCTCGAACGTCCCGGGGAATTCAATGCTGTGCTCTCCGACTTTCTGTCGGCGAGCCACGAAATATCGGGGTCCGAATCATGAATTTGCCGGCTAGCAAGATGGGGGGCGATCCCGCCCAGATCGTTTTGGACAAACCGCTGTTCGATCCCGGCGCGTTTCGGCTCAACGACGAACCGGCCGGGATCATCGCGACCGCGCGCGAGCTTGGCCAGGCGGTGTTCGCCGGCCGCGCCGCGGCCTACGATCGCGAAGCAATATTCCCGACCGAGAACTACAAGGATCTGCATCGGGCCGGCCTGCTCGGCATCGCCATTCCGAAGAAGCATGGCGGCCTCGGCGCCGACTACCAGACCTATGCGATAGCGGCCGCCGAGATCGGCCGCTACTGCGGCGCCACCGCGCTGACCTGGAACATGCACGTCTGCTCGACGCTGTGGTCCGGCTCGCTGGCCGACGATCTCGACATGGATGCGGCCACCCGCGCCGAACATGAGCAGCGGCGTGCGGTGCACTACAAGCGCATTGTCGACGATGGCGCGATCTATTCGCAGCCGTTCTCGGAAGGCGGCGCGGCGGCCGCCGGTGGCGTCGCGTTCGGCACCGAGGCAAAACCGGTCAAGGGTGGCTGGGTCGTCAACGGCAAGAAGATTTTCGCGTCGTTGTCGGGCCACGCCGATTATTACGGCGTGCTCTGTACCGAGATCGCGGAGGGCGAGAAAGCCTCTCGCCGCAACACGCTCTACCTTGCCGTGCCGGCCAAGGCCGACGGCGTATCCGTGGTCGGCGACTGGGATCCCCTGGGGATGCGCGGCACGGTGTCGCGAACACTGTTGTTCAAGGACGTGCTCGTGCCCGAGGACGCCGCGCTGATGCCGCGCGGCGTCTATTTTCAGGCGGCGATGCGCTGGCCGCATATGTTCCTGACGCTGTCGCCGACCTATGTCGGCCTGGCGCAGGCGGCTTACGATTTCACCCTGCGCTATCTGCGCGGCGAGGTATCGGGCACCCCGCCGGTCAAGCGCCGGATGTATCCGACCAAGCAGATCGCGGTGGCGCAGATGCAGATCAAGCTCGAACAGGTCAAGGCGATCTGGTTTCAGGCCGTCACCGAAGCCTGTGCCAATCCGACCAAGGAGCAGGTGCTGCGAGCCTATGCCGCGCAATATTCTGCGATGGAGGGCGCCAACGAGATCGCGACGCTGGCGATCCGCACTTGCGGCGGTCAGGCGATGCTGAAATCGCTGCCGCTGGAGCGGATCTATCGCGACAGCCGCTGCGGTTCGCTGATGCTGCCGTGGACCGCCGAACTCTGTCTCGACCGCATCGGCCGTGAAGCGCTGTACGAGACCGGCGAATCGGACGACTAGTTCGCGATGGACCTTTCCGATCTCATCGAACGCAATGCGGCGTTCACGCCGGACAAACCCGCGACCATTTTTGAAGGCGAGATGCTCAGTTACGCGGCGTTCAATGCACGCATCGAGCAGACGGCGCGGGCGCTGAAGGCCGAATTTGGCATCAACCGCGGCGATCGTGTCGCGATCCTGAGCTTGAATCGGCCCGATTACCTGGTGTTGCTCTATGCCTGCGCACGGCTCGGCGCCATGCTGGTGCCGTTGAACTGGCGCCTTGCAGTGCCCGAGCAGCTGTTCATCCTGTCGGACGCTTCGGTAAAGCTGCTGGTGCTTGAACAGGCCTTTGCCGACGTTCTGCCCGCGCTGGAAAAAAGCCTGCCCGACACGCGCGTGCTGGGTTTCGATTTTGTGCCTCGACAAGGAAGCGCCTTCGACCAGGCGCTTGCGCGCGGGCAAGCAGCGATCACGTTCTTACCGTGCTGCCCTTCTTCCATGTCGGCGGCCTCAACATTCAGACCACGCCGGCATTGCACCATGGCGCTACCGTGACGATCCATCCGCGCTTCACACCGGACGCAACGCTTGCGGCGATAGCGCGCGAGCGTCCGACGTTGACGGTGCTGGTGCCGGCCATCATTCAGGCGATGAGCGACCATCCCGACTGGCCTTCAACCGATCTTTCCTCCCTGAAGGCGATTTCGACCGGATCGAGCATCGTGCCGCCGCATCTGATCGACCGTTTTGTCGCGCGCGGGGTGCCGGTGCTTCAGGTCTATGGCTCGACTGAAACCTGCCCGGTCGCGGTCTATACCCGCCTCGGTGGCGATCTTTCGCGCGTCGGCTCGACCGGCCTCCCCGGCCTGTGCTGCGAGGCAACCGTGATCGATGAGGCTGGCGTCGAGCTGCCACCGGATACGCCGGGAGAAATCGCGGTGCGCGGCCCCAACGTGTTCTACGAATATTGGGGCAACGAGGAAGCAACCAGGCAAGCGCTGCACGACGGCTGGTATCGCACCGGCGACATCGGCCGCCGTGATGCCGATGGCTATTTTTGGGTGCATGACCGCAAGAAGAACCTGATTATTTCCGGAGGCGAGAATATCTATCCGGCGGAAGTCGAGCGCGTGCTATTGGAGCATCCCGACGTCAGGGAATGCGGCGTGATCGGCCGGCCCGATCCCAAATGGGACGAGGTGCCGGTAGCTTATGTGATCAGGCAGGAGGGCTGTTTGATCGAGGCCGAAAGTTTGAAAGCGCATGTGCTGACGCAACTCGCCCGCTTCAAGGTGCCGCGCGATATCGTTTTTGTCGACGATCTGCCGCGAACGGCCCTGGGCAAGGTCCAGCATTTCATGCTGAGACAGCTTGACGAAAAGGCATCCGCGCAAGGAGGAACGCCTTGAAGATCGCCGTACTCGGCGGCGGCAATGGCTCGTTTGCGGCCGCGGCAGACTTTACCCTGCAAGGCCACGATGTCAGGCTGTGGCGGCGCGACGCGGCGCAGGTAGCGGAGCATCGCGCGGCGGGCTCCCGCATCATCCTCAAGGACGCCAATGGCCGGCACGACCTGCAACTGGCGCTGGTGACGACTGACATTGCCGAGGCTGTCAGTGGCGCCGAGCTGATCCTGTGCCCGGCCCCGGCCTTTGCGCAGCGCGATATTGCAGGCCAACTCGCGCCGCATCTTGGGGATGGACAGGTGGTGTTCCTGCCGCCGGCGACGTTCGGCTCGATGATCTTCGCGGCGGCCGCGCGGGATGCTGGCAATCAGGCAGCGGTCAGCTTTGCGGAGACCGGCACGCTGCCGTGGCTGACGCGCAAACACGGACCGTTCGAAGTCGCCATCACCATCCGCGCCAAGCGGCTGCCGGTCGGGGTTTTGCCGCTGAAGGCCGCCGATCATGCGCTCGAGGTGATCGGGCGAGCGTTTCCCGGGGTGATCGAGCCCTGTGGCGATGCGCTCTCGGCGGCGCTAATGAATGCGGGTCCGATCATCCACCCGCCCCTGATCGTCATGAATGCCGGTCCGATCGAGCACTTCGAGCGTTGGGACATCCACAAGGAAGGCACGCAAGCTTCAATCCGCCGGGTCACCGACGCGCTCGATGCCGAACGCATCGCGGTGCGAAAGGGTTTTGGCTATGGCAGCCCGCATTTCCCGCTGGCGCATCATTACGCAACCGAAGGCGAACAATGGATGTATGGTCGCGGGTCGCACGATCGCCTGACCGATTCCGGAGACTGGCGTGAACGGATCGTGCTTAGAGAGCATCGCTACATGCGGGAAGATCTGCGCCTCGGCCTGTCGTTTCTGATTTCGGTTGCGGAACTCGCCGGAGTAGCAACGCCGCTGGCATTTTCATTTCTTGCCATCGGTGGCGCGATATGCGGCCAGGATTTCATGGATGGCGGGCGCACGCTCGCAAGCCTCGGTCTCGGCCACCTTGATCGCGACGAACTGCAGGGCCTGTTGCGCGATGGGTTTGGCGAATGACCGCCGCCTGCCCCGCCATCGCCTGTCTCGGCGCCGGCCGCATGGGCCGCGGCATTGCTGTCGCGTTCGCCTATGCCGGCCATGACGTCATCATGATCGATGTCAAGCCGCGCTCCGCAGAGCAGTTCGCAACACTTGAAGCTGACGCGCTCGGTGAGGTCAGAAAAACACTTTCAAGTCTGGCGCGGTTCGGGTTGCTTGGGGAAAGCGACGCGGACGCCGTCATCGCCCGGGTCTCCGTAGAGCCTGCGCAGAACGCGGCCGCGGCGCTTGCCGGCGCCGGCATCGTGTTCGAAGGCGTGCCTGAGGTCGTTGACCTCAAGCGCGAGGTGCTGGCGGCGGCCTCGAAATGTGTCGGGCCGCAAATCATCATCGCCTCGACCACCTCTACCATTTTGGTCGACGATATCTCAGGCGCAGTCCAGCACCGCGAGCGCTTTCTCAACGTGCACTGGCTGAACCCGGCCTATCTGATCCCGCTGGTCGAGATATCGCCGGGGGCGGCGACCGATCCCGCCGTCACCGCGCAGGTCAAAGCCTTGCTCGAGGGCATCGGCAAGATGCCGGTGGTGTGCGCGGCGACGCCCGGCTTCATCGTACCGCGCATCCAGGCGCTTGCCATGAACGAGGCGGCGCGGATGGTGGAGGAAGGCGTCGCCAGCCCCGAAGACATCGACAGAGCGATCCGCTACGGCTTCGGATTCCGCTACGCGGTGATGGGCCTCCTGGAGTTCATCGATTGGGGCGGCGGCGACATCCTCTATTACGCCAGCCGCTATCTCGAAGGCGCGTTGGGCAACGACCGTTATCGCGCGCCCGAAGTGATCTCAAGCAATATGCGCGACGGGCGCGTCGGTATGCGGACCGGCGCCGGCTTTCTCGATTATTCCGGCCTCGATATCGACGCCTATCGCGAGCAGCGCCTAGCGGCCCTGGTCGGTCTGCTCAGGCATTTCGGCCTGGCTCGACCACCAGTATTATGAGGCCTCATCCCGAGGAGCGGCCGCCAGGCCGCGTCTCGAAGGATGAGAGCCGGGCCTCATGGTTCGAGACGGCGCTGAAGAAGCGCCTCCTCACCATGAGCACACTCTCCGTGCGGACACTCTTAGCCGAACACATCCTGCAGCACGCCTTCTCGCACCACGGCAACGCCGTCGAGTTCGATGGTGGTGCCCATCACCGGCAGATCAAAATGCCCGGCGGTGTAGCGGCCGGCGAATTCGTTGGCGCCGGTGGAAAACAGGAAGTTGCCGGCAACCGCGCGCAGCTCGGTGCCATTGGTATCGCGCTGGTCGTACATCGACAGCGCCTCGTAGCGAGCGCCGGGATTCATGCCGAACCCGACATGGGACACCGCATAGGCTTCGCGGTCGCCCCACGCCGCCAGATAGGCGCGCATCATCATCGCGTCCGCCCCCTCTCCCTTAAGGTCCGTGACGTAATCATCCTTCAACGTCATCCGGATCGGCGACGTCAGGTAGCGCTTGAAGGTGAGGTTGATGTCGCCGGCCGCCATCACCAGCGTTCCGTTGACGGTGCCGCTCTTGGGAAAGCTGACCACGATGCCACCGGGCCAATGCGCCAGCGTGCCCGGCTTGTCGGTCCAACCCCAGACCCCGACCGTCGAGGCGCCAACCATGTCGACATCGAGTTCAGTGCCCGCCTTGGAGCTCACCCGCATCCGTTTGGTTCCGCGCAGCATTTTGGCTGCCGCCCGCACCCGCTTTTCGAGCGCCAAATCGGGCACCATGCGCTCAAGTGCTTCGGGATGTTCATTGGATATATTGAGAATGCGTGCCCCCGCTTTCAGTATTTCGGGCGTCTCCACCGCGTGCATCAGCCCTTCGACGGTGCAATCGACGACGAAGCCTGCCTGCTGCAGCGCTGATACAACAGGCGCAAGCCGCTGGATCGCCGCGCTGGCGCCGGTGGAGCGGATCGGCACGATCTGACGGTTGCGCGGCGTCGGCACGACGATGTGGAACGGCTTGGCGCCCATGCGCAACAGCGCCAATTCGGCAAGGTGAATGTTGAGTGCGCGTGATTGCGTCTCGGAAAGTATAGCAGCGGTATCACCTGATTTGACCGCGCAGCGCTCAAAAATCTCGCAGAACGCGTCGATCCATTTCGCTTCGATGCGATCCGCCAGCATGCTTTATCTCCATTACACCAAGGTCGTCATGCCCGCCTCGTGCCGGGCATCCACGTCTTAACAGCATAGCAGCAAAAAAGACGTGGATGGCCGGGACAAGCCCGGCCATGACGGAAAAACCGTAGCGAGCGGATCGCCATCAGACTTCCGGAAACCCTCGTAGCAAATAGGTCCGTAACCCCTGCAACAGGCCGTTGAGAATCAGTCCCAGCAGCGAAATCGTGATCAACGGCACGAACATGTCGACGGCCTGAAAGGTCCGCGCTGCCGTGACCAGAAGGTGGCCGAGGCCGTCGGTCGAGGTGATCATTTCGGCGAGAAATACCACGATGCATGAGATCACCAGCCCAATGCGGCAGCCGGTGAGGATCGACGGCACCGCGGCCGGCAGCACCACCTTGAACAGGATTTGACGGCGCGGCGTGCCCGCCGCCATCGCCGACCAGATCAACTTCTGCTCGACCATCGAGGCGCCGTAATAGGTCGAAAGCAGGATCGGAAACAACGCATCGGCGGCAACCAGCGTGATCTTTGATTCGTGGCCGAACCCAAGCAACAACAGCAGCGCCGGATACAGCGCGACCTTGGGCAACGGCGCCAACACCCGTACGATGGGGCGCACCACGGCGTTGATGGCCGGATTGGCCGCGGCGATAAGACCGATCGTAACGCCAAGGATCACCGCGATCGAGAATCCCGCGAACAACCGGAACAAGGTAGCGCCGATCTCATGCTGAAAAGCGCTAGTGGTCAGTTGCTGGGCGAGACGCATGAACACCAGACCGGGCGGCGGCAGCAGCGATGCCGGTGCATACCCGAACGACCCAATCGCCTGCCACAGCACGACCAGCAGGGCGATCGGCACGATCCCCAGCAAGATATCCGTCGTAAGAGCGCGCGCGTTCATGCAAAGCTCAAGGGAATATCAAAGCCCGGTTCGGACCATCTTACCAGCCTGGCACGCAGTTTTTCGAACGCGGCGTCAAGACCAATGCCCATGGCGCCGATGATAATGATCATCGCGTAGACGGTATCGTACTGCCCCATATCGAGTGCATTGAACAGGATATTTCCGGCGCCGGACTGCCGCGCGATCATCTCACTGGTGACCATCGTGATCAGCGCCAGCACCAGCCCGGTGCGGCAGCCGGTCAGAATTTCCGGCAGCGCTGCCGGCAGCACGATCCGGATCATGCGCTGCATCGCCGACAGCCCCATCGCAGCCCCCGACCACAGCATCTTTTCCTCGACGGCTTTGGCGCCCTGAAAGCTGTGATAGATCACGGGAAGGCTGACGCCGAGAAAGATCACCAGCATTTTCGCGATATCGCCGACGCCCAGCCAAAGCATGATGATCGGCATCAAGGCCGCCTTCGGCACCGGATAGGTGACCATCAGCAACGGATTGAAAAACGACGCCACAACGCGGCTGCGGCCCATCATCAACCCGAGCGGGATCGAAATCAGAATGGCCAGGCTGAAGCCGATGGCCATGCGGCGGATCGATGCAAGAATGTTGATCAGGGACTCCTTGTCGCCAAGGATAGAAGGAATCGCGCGGATCGCTTCCAGTGCAGTGGGAAAACTGTCGGTATTCAGGATCAGTGCCGTGACCTGCCAAATGACGAGGAGGCCGATGCAGGCAAGCAACGGCGCCGATCGTGAAACGAGGGCGCGCAAGGCGATCACGGCTGCGGCTCGTCTTCGCTGGTGTCGTCGATCATGCGCTCGATATCGACGACGTATTTCTGATAACGGGCGTCGAGCAGAAGTTCTGCCCGGCGGCGCGGACGCGGCAGATCGATATCGACAATCTCCTTGATGCGACCGGGCGAACGCGTCATCACCACGACTTTATCCGACAGAAACACCGCCTCATCGACCGAATGGGTGACGAACAGCACCGTCTTGCGGTCACGCTCCCAGATATTGAGCAGATCGTTCTGCAGCCGCGTGCGGGTATGCGCATCCAGCGCGCCGAACGGCTCGTCCATCAGCAGCACCGCGGGATCATAGGCCAGCGTGCGCGCCAGCGCGACGCGCTGCTTCATGCCGCCGGACAGTTCCTTGGGATAGAAATTTTCAAAACCCTTGAGGCCGACCATCTCGATCAGCCGGCGGCTCTGTGCCTCGGCTTCCGCATGCTTCACGCCTTGCTGGCGGGGACCATACATTACATTGCCGAGCACGCTCTTCCAGGGAAACAGCGCGAACTCCTGGAACACTGGGCCGCGATCCGGGCCGGGGCCGGTGATCGCCCTGCCCTTCAGCTTGGCTGCGCCTTCGGTCGGATTGACAAAGCCGCCGACGATATAGAGCAACGTCGATTTTCCGCAGCCGGAGGGGCCGAGAATGGAGACGAAGGCGCCATTCTCGATTGTCAACGAGATCTCCGACAATGCCAGATGGTCTTGACGCGAGGAGGTTTGAAAGACTTGCGAAACCCGATCGATCTCGATCATGGCGGCCACCTGTTTGCGCCCGGTCACCCGCTCGGATCCCGCCTGAACTTCCTGCCCTAACGGCGATACCGTCATTTCCGCTTTATTTCCGCTTCTATTCGCGCCTGGTCCGGCCGAGACCCGTCAGTGTCCTGAGCCTTGTCGACCGGCAATCCGAGCATAGCGGAATCCGGCGTGGCAAGGCGATGTTTCATTGGCCGGATGGCCGCCTGAGCACCGCGCGCAGGGGTGCGGCGTCAAGCCCCTCGAGCTTCAACGGCAGCGCGATCAACTCGTAGTCGCCGGGCTCTACATTTGCCAGCACGAGATTCTCGATAATTCTCAGATCGTGCCGGTGGCACGCCATATGGAATGGCAGGTCTTTCGATGTCTCCGGATCGACGGACGGAACATCAACCCCGATCAGGCGCGTGCCGCGCAGGGCCAGCCGCTCCACCATTTCCGCGGCCAGCGCGCGGAAGCCAGTCGGCCACACCATCGGGTCAATGCGATCCATCAATCTGAACAACAGCCGCGGTGGAGCGCCGTCAAGCGCGGCCGCGATCTCCTCAAAGCCGCAGAGCGGGCTTTTGCCGCGGGCGTCGATCACCCTGGCCGGGCCGATGAAGTCGCCAAGGTCGAGCCTGTCGATGCTGGCGCCATCGGCATCGTAATGCAGTGGCGCATCGGCATGTGCACCGCTGTGCGTCGACATCGCGATGCTGCCGACGTTGACCGGACACCCCGGACCAATGGTGAATGTCTGCGCGACCCGATAGGCCGCATCACCCGGAAACACGGCCATGCCAGTGCGAAGCGAAGGCGAAATATCGATCAGGCTCATTACAGTCTGGTCCTCACCTGCCAGAGCTCAGGAAACAGCACCACGTCCAGCATCTTTCGCAGGTAAGAGACACCGGACGTGCCGCCCGTGCCACGCTTGAAGCCGATGACGCGTTCTACCGTCGTCACATGGTTGAAGCGCCAGCGGCGAAAATAGTCCTCCAGATCCACCAGTTTCTCTGCCAGCTCATATAACTCCCAGAAATCAGCGGGGTCGCGATAGACCACCGACCACGCCGCGCTGACGCTATCGTTGCTGACATGCGAGACGGAGACATCGCGTTCAACGATGGCCCGGTCGATCGGCAGACCGCGTCGCGACAGCAGCTGTATCGTCAGATCGTAGATGCTCGGGGCCCGACGTGCCGCTTCGAGCCGCTCCAGAACCGCCTCATCATGGGCGTGGGAGTGAATTACCGCGGCGTTCTTGTTGCCGACAAGAAACTCTATCATGCGATATTGCCAGGACTGGAGGCCGGACGACTGCCCAAGCGATCCGCGAAACTGGGTATATTCGCTTGGCGTCATGGTGCGAAGCACGTCCCAGGCCGAATTGAGCTGCTCAAGGATGCGCGATACCCGAGACAAAGTCTTGAACGCCGGCTGCAGATCGTCTGCCGCAATCAACCGGCAGGTGGCGTTCAGTTCGTGAATTGCAAGTTTCATCCAGAGCTCGGAGGTTTGGTGCTGGATGATAAACAAGGTCTCGTCATGAGCCGTGGACAGTGGATGCTGGGCATTCAAAATCCTGTCCAGCTCGAGATAATCCGCATAAGACATGCCATCGCGTGCTCTGGTCCCGGAGCCGGCCTTTGACGAGTCGGCGAGATCGTCGGTCATGTCTTGCATTCGTGTGCCGGCGTGCGCATGGGCAGCGCTATCCTTCCGGCAAAAGCTGCCGGCGGGTCTGTTGTCCTGTTCTTGGCCGCCAAGACGCCCGGCACAACGATTGGCGGAACAATTGCTTTAAGCCTAAAAGGATGGACTTTTGGTGTCAATCGGGATTTCTTTAACCGCGCCGCGATTCAGGCGTCGCGTCATTTGCCGATTGCAGGGTGTTCATGATGCCGGCTACCTCCATCAATTCACGCGACGCCTGCGTCGCGCGCGATTTGAGCGATCCGCTTCGCGGCTTGCGCGATCGCTTCAACATTCCCGGCGGAATGATCTATCTCGACGGCAATTCGCTCGGCCCGATGCCGCAGGCCGCCGCAAGCGTGCTCAATCGCACCATCGAACAGGAGTGGGGTCATGATCTGATCCGGAGCTGGAATTCCGCTGGATGGTTTGACATGCCGGTCCGGCTCGGAGACCGCGTTGGAGCCCTTTTGGGAGCGGCACCCGGTCAGACCGTAGTGTGCGACACCACATCGATCAACCTCTTCAAGGCCATCCATGCAGCAATTGGATTGAGACCCGATCGCGATGTGGTGATTGCCGAAGACGCATCGTTTCCCACGGATCTCTATATCATGGAAGGCGCGATGAATTCCGCCGGTCGTCCGATGCAGCGACGACTGGTTGGCGCGGATGGCCCGTCGGTCGAAGCGCTGCTTGACCAAAGGGTCGCCGTCGTCGTGCTCTCGCATGTCAACTATCGCACCGGCGAGCTATCAGACATCGGCGCCATCACCAAACGGATACACGATGCAGGCGCGCTGGCGGTGTGGGATGTCTGTCATTCCGCCGGCGTAATCGAGCTTGCATTCGATCGCCATGCCGTCGATTTCGCGGTCGGATGCACGTACAAATATCTGAACGGAGGTCCGGGATCGCCGGCGTTTATCTACGTCGCGAGAGACCATCACGCCGCCGCAAGGCATCCCTTGTCGGGCTGGTGGGGACATGCGGCGCCGTTTGCCTTCGATCGCGATTTTCAGCCCGACGCAGGCATCAAGCGCTTTCTCTGCGGCACTCAGCCGATCATTTCGCTGCGCGGCGTTGATGTGGCTCTCGACGCCCTGGAAGGCGTCGAACTGGCAGCGCTGCGGCAGAAGAGTCTCGCGCTTACCGAGCTTTTCATCGCCGGCGTCGCCGCGCTGTTGCCGGACATGGATATCGTGACCCCTCGCCAACCTACGCTGCGCGGCAGCCAGGTATCGATCGCCTTCGACAAGGGCTATTCGGTTGTGCAAGCAATGATCGAGCGCGGCGTCATCGGCGATTTTCGGGCGCCTGACATCATGCGCTTCGGCTTCGCTCCGCTTTACCTTCGATTCGCAGATGTCTGGGATGCTGCCGACATACTCGCCGAGTGCGTCCGCGCAGAGGTCTGGCGTGATCCCCGCTTTGACCGCAAGCTCACGGTCACCTGAGCTGGAGCTGGACCCATGAGGGTCTTCACGACTTTTTCTCGCCGGAGCCATGTTCCGCCCTATCGAACCACGGCCATTCCGCCGCTCCGATATGCGTGACGGCGCCGCCGGGAGCCTGGCCCACCAGACGCGCATATTTGGCGAGCGCCCCGGCCCGATGCCGCGGCGGCCGCGGCTTCCATGCCTGCCGCCGCTGCGCGAATTCATTGTCGTCGATCAATAGATCCATGCGCCGCGCGCCAGCGTCGATCCTGATACGGTCGCCTTCGCGCACCAGCGCCAGCGGACCGCCGATAAAGGATTCCGGCGAGACATAGCCGATGCACATTCCGCGGGTAGCTCCGGAGAAGCGGCCGTCGGTGATCAGCGCGACCTTCTCGCCCATCCCCTGGCCGTAGATCAGCGCGGTCACACCCAGCATCTCGCGCATGCCGGGACCGCCCACGGGGCCCTCATTGCGGATGACAAGAACGTCGCCTTCGGCATATTTGCGGTTGCGGACCGCATCGACGCATTGCTCTTCGTCCTCGAACACACGGGCCGGGCCTTCGAACATCAACTTTTTGAGGCCCGCAATCTTGATGACAGCTCCATCAGGGCAAAGATTGCCTTTCAGGACCGCCACCCCGCCATCCGGCATGATCGGCGCGCCTGTAAAATAGATGATCTCGCCGTCAGGCGCATTTGCTTCAGCGTATTCCTCCGCAATCGTCCTGCCTGTAATGGTCAGGCAACTACCGTCGATATGACCGCTTTCAACCAGCGCGCGGACCACGACGGCGGTGCCGCCGATGTCGTAAACGTCCTTTGCGGTGTATTTCCCGCCCGGACGCAAATTGCCGATCAGCGGCGTTCGCGCAAACACCTCGCCGACATCGTCTAACGTGAAGGATATGCCGGCCTCATTGGCAAGCGCCGGCAGATGCAGCGCGGCGTTGGTCGATCCGCCGGTTGCGGCAACGATGGCCGCGCCGTTTTCCAGCGATTTTCGCGTCGCGATTTCGCGCGGCAGCGGCGCGCAACTTGCGCGCGCTCGGCGTAGACGCCAGGGATCATCGACACGTTGGGAATGGTCAGCCCCATCGCCTCGGAGACCATCGCCATGGTGTTGGCGGTAAACTGCCCGGCGCAGGCGCCGATCGTCGGCAGGCACGCCCGCTCGATGCCGGCCAATGTCGCCTCATCGATTTCACCGGTCATGAAGCCGCCGACGGCCTCATAGGAATCCAGCACCGTGAGGGTCCGTCCCTCGAATCGCCCCGGAAGCGCGCTGCCGCCATAGATGAAGATCGACGGTACATTGCAGCGGATCATTGCCATCATCACGCCCGGGAGCGTCTTGTCGCAACCGCCGAAGCCGATCAAGGCGTCGTAGGCAAGGCCGTGGACCACGGCTTCGATCGAATCGGCAATCAGCTCGCGCGAGAGCAGCGAGAACTTCATGCCCTCGTGGTTCATGCTGATGCCGTCGGAGACCGAGATGGTGGAGAATTCCCGCGGCGTGCCGCCGGCCTCGGCGATTCCGGCCTTGGCGGCATCGACCTGGAAATCGTGGGTCATGTTGCAGGGCGTCTGCTCGCCCTTCATGCTGACAACCCCGATCATCGGTCTGGCCAGCGCCTCGTCGTCCAGCCCCATTGCCCGCATGAAGGCGCGGTGCGGCGCACGATCGAGACCATCCGTCGTCACGCGTGATCGCCACTTCTTCATGCGTGTCGTTTCTCCGCGGGTCGCCCCAACGAATGCCGCCGAGGCCCATGCCTCTCGTCGAGATGCCCGACCCTACTGCAGCGGCGCAACGATCGTCGGATGCTTGAACTGCGCGACGTCCAATTTCGGCAGCATTCCGGTCTCCGCATAAATGTCGAGCATCTTCTGGATTGCGGGGAAATTCGGCGCGGCGCCGGGATCCCTGCCGAGATCATTGTCCTTGAGCAGATAGGTATCCAGCACCGGTATCGGCGCCTTCAGCACTTCGTTGACGACCTTGAGGGTCTCCTCGCGATTGGCCAGTGCCTTCTTCATGCCGGAGGTGATATCGCGAACATAGGCCTTCACCAGTTCCGGATTCTTGTCGACAAAGTCGGCACGGCACGCTTCCAGAATGTGAACGATATTCGGCATTGCCTGGGAAAGTGAAAACAGCTTGCGTGTGCCGCCCTTGGCCTCGGCACGCGCCGCGAAAGGCTGGTTCATGTTGACGGCATCGACGCGGCCCTGACGCAGTGCGTCCTCGGAGACGGCGAAGCCGACCTCAACCAGCTTGATGTCCTTTGCAGGGTCGATCCCATTCTGCTTCAGAAGCATGTTGAACGGCCCCTGGGTGCCGCCGCCGATCACCGAAATGCCGATGGTCTTGTCCTTGAGATCGGCAATGGTTTTGATCGGCGAATCGTCCTTGACCGCCCAATAGACCGAGAAGCCGCCGGGCTTCTCGAACACGTGCTGCGCCACGATGTAGGCCTTCAGATTGCCGCCGACCACGCCGTTGGCGAGCGACAACGGCGCCTGCGTCGCGCAGTCGAGCGCACCCGCCGCCAGCGCCTGCGTCATCGGCGCGGTGCCCTGGAATTGCGTCCATTCGATATTGTAGGTCTTGCCGAGATCGGGAAATTCCGCGGGCCTGCGCATCATCCAGTATTTCGATTCCTCGGCCGGAATGGTCCAGCCGACGCGGATCGTCTGTTGCGCGTGCGACGCGCTCACGCAGGCCAAGACGGCAGCCGCAGTCCCGGCCGCCGCAATCCATTTCGAAGGTATCCGCATCATGCCCACTCCAATTTCCCGATGCCAATACGCGCCCATCGCGAATAACATGCACATAAACCTTTCATGGTTCAAATGATCAGGCAAGCCACCGGGGGCGTGCTTGCATCCGCCGCAAGGCCGGGATGTGTGGTAGGGCGGACCGCTTTGACGGCGGTGAAATCAGGGAGAAATGCGATGGCTGGGGTTGGCGCTGCGGCGGCACCATGGGCGTCGAAGAAGGCACGCTCGCGGTGATGGCCGGTGGCGATGCTGCCGACATCGAGAGGGTCAGGCCCTATGTTCTGGCGATGGCGCGCAGGCTAACGCATATGGGGCCGGCCGGCTCCGGCCAGACCACAAAACTCTGCAATCAGGTGATTGTCGGCTGCGCCATGGCGGTGCTTGCAGAAGCGACGCGGCTGGCTGTCAATGCCGGGATCGACGCCAAGCGGCTGCCGGAAGCCCTGGCCGGCGGCTTCGCCGATTCCATACCGCTGCAATTATTCGTGCCGCGCATGGTGCAGGGCATTCATTCGCCGCCGCTCGGCCATATCGCGACCATGCTGAAAGATCTTGACACCGTGATCGACGTGGCCCGCGATACATCGAGCCCGGTGCCGATGTCCGCGCTCGCCGTGCAATTGTTCAGACTGGCGAAATCGGCGCGTGGCGCGGATGCCGACGCGCTCGAAATCGATCTTCTGTCGGCCGCTCAAACTGGTTAAGTACTTGATCGCTGCGATTTTTCAGTCCTGGAGGCGCCAAAATGAACCGGGGATCCGCTCCAATGTACGAGCCTGCCGGCGTTAGACTATCACCGCAATTTCCTGTGCCGGAGCAGATGAAAGCCTGGGTCTTGGGCAACCCGGATCAGCTGCTCTTCCGCGACAAGCCGACGCCGGTTCCAGGGCGCGCCGAAGTCCTGGTGCGCATCGACGCGGTTGCGATCTGCGCCACCGATCTCGAGGTCATCCATTCCGGATCGCCGGCGAGCATACAGGGCGGCCTGCCCTTCAACAAGGATTTTACCCCCGGCCATGAATATATGGGCACCGTCGCAGCACTCGGGCCCGGCGTCGACGAGTTCGGAATCGGCGAACGCGTCAGCGTGGAAATCCACGCCGGCTGCGGCCAGTGCAAGCGATGCCGCCAGGGCATGTACACTTCCTGCCTCAACTATGGAAAGGCCGACAAGGGCCATCGCGCCAATGGCTTCACCACCGATGGCGGTTTCGCCGAATACGCCATCAATCATATCAACACGCTGGCGCGGGTGCCCGACACCATGAGCGACGCCGAGGCAACGCTGGTCGTCACCGCCGGCACTTCAATGTACGGCCTGACCGAACTGGGCGGACTTGTCGCGGGTGAAAGCGTGGTGGTGATCGGCCCGGGGCCGATCGGGCTGCTTGCAGTGGCGGTGGCCAAGGCGCTTGGAGCCAGCCCCGTGATCCTGACGGGAACGCGCAACAGCCGTCTCGCGATCGGCAAGGAGCTCGGAGCGGACCGCGTCATCAACATCACCGACGAGAATGCGGTCGATGTCGTGAAGGGCCTGACCGGCGGGATCGGCGCGGATTATGTGATCGAATGCGCCGGCACCGAGGCCACGGTCAATCAAGCCATTCACATGGCCAACCGCGGCGGCAAGATCTGTCTGGCGGCGTTCCCGCACCAGCCGGTGACGACGGATATCGCGCATCTGGTGAAGAACAATATCTACCTCTACGGCATTCGCGGCGAAGGCCGCAGCGCCACCCGCCGGGCGATGGAGCTGATGGCGGAAAAGCGATTCGACGCGACGAAAATCCACACCCATACGTTTGCGCTTGCCGATCTGCCCACCGCGCTGCGATACGCACGAGATCGGGTCGAAGACGCCATCAAGGTAGTCGTCACCAACCGGCAAACGGGCGCGCTGACCCGCGCGGCCGCAGAGTAGAATCCAGACTCATGAAATCCACCGGACGATAGCAGCAGCGGGGCAGACGGAGACGAGGAAGTTTCTCGCCATCTTGTGGTAGCGAGTGGCGATACGCCTGAAGCCCTTGAGCCGACAGAAGCCATTGTAGTCGTCGTCGGTGACGAGATTGACCCAAACCGGTCATCCTCAGCCCTCGGTACCAACTGATTGGGTCTGATAGGTCTCGGTGACAAGGCCTTGAAATCAATTCGGGCGCATGTTGGTCTGGTTGCCGCGGGTTTCCTATAGGTCCTTGAGGAAAGATCCTTGGCACGATCTCGACGTCGTCGACCGGACCGCAAAAGGCCGAAGCAGACCGTATCCGATCGGGTTGTTTCATTGCCCGCGGTCGCCGTTGAACCTGCTGCACCAATTACAAGGCTATCGATCGTCCTCGTTGCCGCTGCCATCGCTATTGCCGCTGTGTCTGGCGGCCTTTGGTGGCAGCTGTCGTCTCCTGGCCAGTCTCCGCTACCGCGCGCTGACCAGGAGGCGACCTTCGTCGGTAGCGATGCCTGCGCCGGCTGTCATGAGGCTCAAGCCAAGCTCTGGCTTAGCTCCCAACACAAGCTCGCCATGGACCACGCAACGGAAAAGTCAGTGCTCGGCAATTTCTCCGACGTGACGTTCAGCTATTTCGACGTGCAGTCGCGCTTCTTCCGGAACGGAGAAAAATACTTCGTCGAGACCGACGGGCCGGATGGCAAACTGGCCACCTTCGAGATCAAGTACACCTTCGGTGTCGATCCCTTGCAGCAATATCTCGTCGAATTTCCCGATGGCCGCCTGCAGGCGTTTTCCATTGCCTGGGATACGCGTCCGAAAGACCTGGGCGGACAGCGCTGGTTTCATCTCTATCCCAAAGAGAATATCCGTTCCGATGATGTGCTGCACTGGACCAAACTGAATCAGAACTGGAATTTCATGTGCTCGGAATGCCATTCGACCGGCGTAAAGAAGAATTACGACGCCGGCCAAAACCGATTTGCCACGGCATGGACCGAGATCAGCGTCGGCTGCGAGGCTTGTCACGGCAAGGGATCAAGTCACGTCGCTTGGGCGCGCGACAAGGCGAAATGGTGGAAATTTGGCAAGGCCGACGATCCGGCCAAGGGCCTCGATGTCGCTTTCGATGAGCGCAGGAACGCGGTCTGGCGGCGTGAGGGCGACATACTAAAGCGCAGCGTTGCGCCGGCGACGTTGCGCAAGGAGGTTGAAACCTGTGGCCTCTGCCATGCCCGCCGCGGGCAGATTTCAGAGGACTGGCACCCCGGCCGTTCGTTGTCCGAGACCCACCTTGTTACGCCGATTACCCGCGGGCTCTATTCCGCCGACGGCCAGATGCGTCATGACGAAGAGACCTACAACTATATCCCATTCAAGCAGAGCGCGATGTTCGCTGCCGGCGTGACCTGCGGCGATTGCCATGAGCCGCACAGTGCCAAACTGCGGCGCTCCGGCGACAGCCTTTGCCTGGGGTGCCACGTGGACACCTATGCCGGCGCGGGGCACACTCATCATGAGGCAGCCAGGGTTGAGGTCACGTGCGCCTCATGCCACATGCCGGCACGCAACTACATGGTGGTCGATCGAAGGCACGACCACAGTTTCCGGATTCCACGACCCGATCTCTCGGCAAGATTGGGGACGCCCAATGCCTGCAACGATTGCCACGCCGACAAGTCGGCGGACTGGGCGGCGTCGGCTATCGCTAGATGGGGAGGCGCCGGCCACGGCTTTCAGAAATACGCCGCCGCTTTCGATGCGGCATGGAGCAGCAAGCCCGATAGCGCGGCACAGCTGGCCGGGCTTGTCAGGGATCATGATGCCCCGGCTGTTGCGCGCGTCAGTGCATTGACCGAACTCGCGCCTTACCTCTCGCCCGCCAACCTGGAGCTGGCGCGATCAGGTTTGAGCGATCCCGATCCCATGATGCGGATTGCCGCGCTCGACATGCTCGAGAACGCTCCCGTCACGCAGATCTGGACGATGGTCGCGCCGCTGCTTTCGGATCCGGTCCGCGGCGTACGCATCCGGGCGGCCTCGCTCCTCGCTGCGATTTCGCCGGCAAGCCTGACGACAGCCGATCGCGACCGGTTCGAGCGCGCGGCCGCCGAGTTCGTCGCCGCCCAAAAGCTCAATGCCGATCGGCCGGAGGCGCGGACCGCGCTCGGGACTTTCTACGCCCAGCGGCGGCTTCCGGGCGAAGCCGAGGCCGAGTATCGGGCCGCATTGCGGCTGGATCCGCGCTATGCGCCGGTAGCGATCAACCTCGCCGATCTGTTCCGGCAGACCGGGCGCGATGGCGAGGGAAGCGGGGTGCTGCGCGCTGCGATCGAAGCATCGCCTCAAGACGCTGGGCTGCATCATGCGCTTGGTCTTGCCCTGGTGCGGGCAAGGCAATCCGGCCAAGCGCTGGGCGAGCTACGCCGTGCTGCCGAACTCGATCCTGATCTCGCGAGGTACACCTTTATCTACGCGATCGCGTTGAATTCAGCCGGGAGACCGCAGGACGCACTGGCTGTGCTCAAGGGTAATCTCGCACGACATCCCGCTAATCGGGACACGCTGATGGCGCTTGTCAGCATCAGCCGCGATATCGGAGATCCGGTCTCCGCACTGGACTATGCGCAGCGGCTGGCCCAAATTGCGCCGGATGACCGGTCGATCGCCGGACTGATCGATGACCTGCGCCGGCAGACCGGACCGGCAGCGCGATAGATCGGCTGATCCGCCGGGCGCATTTGCCTCAAGCAGGCACTGAACTACTTTGTTACCGGATGCCGACTTGGCGTCGCGGCGGCAGGAGCCATGGGCGAAATCGAGAACGTCAACCAAGTGTTCCAGCCGGACGGCCTGTTTGCGGCGTCGAGTTCGCCGTACGCTTTAAGATTCAAATACCCCCTGCAGGTCCCCGACCGGGAATAGATATCCGAGTTGAGGGCCAAGGCCGACGACCGTGACCGGAAGCCGCCGAGTATCGGGGTCTGACCAAAATCATCCGTGATCTGTTGATAGTAATAACCAACAACACCTACGAAAACCTGCTTGGAGAGAAACTTCGAAGCGCCCCAGTCGACGTGGAAATCGATGCCGTTTTGGTACTGATTCTTGTAGGTGAAACCGGCCACGGCTGAAAATTCGTGGCCCGTCATCAGGTTCGGCCCCCCAAACGGGGGGCTGACCTCAAAGTGTCTGTCGAGTGGAGCCGCCCGGTGGCGAGGCATTCGCACGCGGTGCGAACGAAGGATCATGCAATGTCGCCTATTGTGAAGATGCTATGGGGCGAGCGACGAGGGCATGGCACCTTCGGCGCTGTTCAACGGCTACGAAGGAGCTCCCCCATGTCGCAACAACCTTGTCATTTTGAAGCGAGCAGGTCCCTCACCGCGCTGGAGCAGGAT
>WNFW01000437.1_pt1 | contig 26507 bp, 21 predicted proteins | sample 5400131 | NCBI WGS metagenome assembly WNFW01 (sample SAMN13153362, study PRJNA577476) | soil metagenome | isolation source: 20 cm soil or saprolite under grassland replicate 1 | place: USA:California | collected 2016-06-15 | reverse complement strand
ATCGGACCGGTTTTTCGTCGGATACTCCGAAAGCTTTCGGGACTGCACTAAAGAGCATGAAAGCAAAGAAGCAATTAGCTGCGAAAGCCGCCCGGAGTTTCATCGCGTGAATGTAATGGCCTGCCCCGAACAAATGTCGAAGGGTTTCACACGCCCGTTGAAGCGTTTCATCTAACGTAGGGCAGAGCTCCGCGACGCCTAACTAATTTCCGCGCCGAGCGGGCTCGCGGAGCTCGCGCTTCCATTCGCCTTTCAGGAACTTTGCGCTTTTCCAGATGGCGAAGTGAGGCAACTTCTCGTCCATGGCCAACGCTGAACCGCCGCCCATTGTGATTGCCGAGGGAATCGGTCATATCACGCGCTTGTTTCTTCGCGAGGTAGGCGGCGTGTTCTGGTTCATTGTGAACACGTTCGAAGAAACGTTCGAGCGGATTCAGCACGGGCGGGTGCCGTTCCGCGCTGACAGCTTCTTTCGCCACACGGAACGCGCCGGCGTCGATTCGGTACCGCTCGTGGGGCTGGTTTCGTTTTTCCTTGGCCTCACCATGGCGCTGCTGACTGGCTACCAGTTGCAACGTTTCGGAACGGAGCGGCTGATTCCCGGTCTGGTGGCAATTGCTTTTACGCGCGAGCTTGGGCCTTTGCTCACTGGCATCATGCTCGCAGCGCGCATCGGCGCGGCCTTTACCGCAGAGCTCGGCACCATGCAAGTTTCCGAAGAAGTCGAGGCCATTGAGGCAATGGGTATTGGGCCGTTGCGCTTCCTGGTCGCGCCACGAATGCTGGCCTTGTTTCTGTTGATGCCGTGTTTGTCCACGGTTTCGAACATCGCGGCCATATTCGCCAGCAGCCTGGTCTGCAAAGCCTATTTCAGTATCGCCTTTCCCTATTTTCTGGATCTAGTGAAAGATTCATTGCTCATCCGCGACATTATCACCGGCGTTTTGAAGAGCTTTCTGTTCGGTCTCCTGATCGCCGCGATCGCGTGTTATCGAGGACTAACTGTGAAGGGCGGTGCAGCAGGCGTTGGTACTTCGACGACTTCTAGCGTCGTGACTGCGATCACAACTGTGATCGGCTGCGATACGCTCTACAACGTCATTTACACTACGTTTTATCCAACGTGAGCAACCCGCTGCACATGGTCGAACTGCGCGATGTCCACATGCAGTTCGAGGAAAAAAAAGTGCTCGAGGGTGTTTCGCTCAAAGTCGAGCCGCAGGAACGTCTGGTAATCATGGGCCAAAGCGGGGGCGGCAAGAGCACCATTTTGCGATTGATTCTCGGCACGCTCCGTCCCGATTCCGGATCGATTTTTTTTAAGCAATTTGAAATCAGCCGATTGTCACGCCGCAAGCTTCAACGGGTGCGACAACACATTGGCATGGTCTACCAGTATTCGGCACTGCTGAGCTCGCGCAATGTGCGCGATAACGTTGCACTGCCCCTGGAAGAGCTCACTGATAAATCTCGCAGTGAAATTGATAAGATCGTCGATGAAAAACTCGAGCTCGTTGGGATGGAGGATTCCAAAGAACTGTTGCCGGAAGAGCTGAGCGGCGGCATGCGGAAACGCGTCGCTCTGGCGCGCGCGCTCGTACTCGAGCCCGAATTGATCCTATTGGACGAGCCCTCGGCCGGACTCGACCCGGTCATTGCTTCGGTGATCGACGAATTGATTATCAGCCTCAGCGAGAAATCGAAGGTCACATCCATCACCGCAACGCACGAGATGGACAGCGCCTTTCGCATCGCCACGCGAATGGCTATGTTGTATCAGGGGAAAATCATTGAAGAAGCCGAACCCGAAGAATTCAAACATTCCAAAGACCCGGTCGTCGCGCAGTTCGTGAGCGGGAGCACTGAAGGTCCGATCCTGGAAGGCAGCCTCGATGCAATTACAAAGAAATGAAATCATGACTGGTCTGCTCGTGATCGGCACGATCGCAGTAGTCGCTTTCCTTCTGGTCTTGCTCGGCGCGCCAGGGTTATTCCGGCCGCTGGTTACTTACAAGATTTACTTCGATAACGCAGCAGGACTCAAGCCAGGTGCGCCGGTAATGCTGGCCGGTCGCAAGATCGGGCAGGTCCAGAAACTATTTTCGCCGGTGTCGCCGGAAGAAGAAAAACAAGCGGAAGAAGCAGAAGCGGCGATTCATCCGCCTGAAGCAAATCCAAGTCCCAGTCCGTCTGCCACACCCGGTAAACCGCGATTCGAAGTGCGCGTCGATGTGCAGGTGGACAAAAGTGCTAAGGTATATCGCGACGCCAAGGCGCGAATGATGCAGCTCGGTTTGCTGGGAGACTTGGCGATTGATTTCACTCAAGGCACCGGAGCCTCAGGCCGCGCGAAAGATGGCGAAATGTTCGCCGGCGAACGGACACCCGATCTGGGCGAAGCCGCGGCAAAGATGGTGGAAGTCATCAAACCGGTCGCAACCGAAGCGACTAATACGATGAAAGACCTTCAGCAGACTGCACAAAACATTAACCGTCTCACCGACGAGAACTCCGAGCTGACCCTTGCGCTGGGTCAATTCAAGACCTTTGGCCAACATCTTTCCGATCTGACTGCGTCTGACAGCGCCCTGTCGCATTCGCTGGCCAATATCGAAAAGATCAGCACCAGTCTTACGGAAAACGACAATATCGAAGTGACACTGCGAAACCTACGGAACTCGTCAGAGAAATTAAGAGTCGCGACTACCGACCTTGAGCCGGCTGGCGAGAACATCAAACAATTCAGCGAGACAATTAAGACTCAACCGTGGCGTTTGATTTGGCCCTCGACCAAGAAATATCCCGAGGCATCGCCGACGCCTGCGGTCGCCGGTCAGAGAACGATCACCGTTCGCAAAACTGCGCGAGCAAAATCACGCCCGCGCTCTACGCCGGCTGAGCGCACGAGCCAGCGCTAGGGTGGCGTGCTGGTGATCGCGTTATCGCGATCACGAACTTTTCTCATCGTCGGCCACGGGCTGGCCGTTATGGCCCGTAGCTCTTGGTGAATTTCTTTCGCGATTCCGTCTCGGGTTCGGTCGACGCAACCGGCCCCGATGGCTCCGGATTCGGCGTCGCTCCTTGCTCGGCTGTGACAGGCGGTGGTTCTCCTTCGGGCGCCTCGTCTTGCGCTGCGGCTTCCGGTACGCCCTCACCGGGGCGAGCAGGCTCTGTTCGTGCAGTGCCAAGTTCCCGCGAAACTTCCACATACGCTATCTGCAAATTGGAAAGCGCGTTGCTCAACACTTTTGCTTCCTCGCTGGTCAGGTTTCCGCGCGTTTTTTCCTGAATCATGGCCAGTTGATCGATGAACATTCTGGCAAGATCCAGATTCACTTCGCCCTGGCCGGTTTTTGGATTTGGAATTTGGCCGAGAAACAATGCGGCGTTTTGCGCGTGCATCACTACAAATTCGATGAACCGCTGGGAAAGCTCGCCACTCAACGTGGTTTTTTGGACTTCAGCCATGGCTTAATTCTCTTGCGGTGTCTTGGGCGGCGGACTGGAGACCGCCGTTCCTTGATATTTTTGTTTCGCAGCTGCGGAACCTTCTGGGGGTCGCACAGTTGCTAAAACATACGGTTGATCGCGGAAATACTTCGCAGCCACTCGTTTAATGTCCTCAAGTGTTGTTGCGTTCACGTCGTGCTCAAGTTGCTTGTAATAATCAAAGCCCAGACCGTATAGCTCGTCGAGCGCGCAATGATAACCAAAAGCATCGTTGCTTTGATTGGCGATCTCCTGTTGGCCAATCAATTTTTGTTTCGCTCGGGCTAATTCTGCAGGCGTTAGGCCCTCGTTAGCGAGCTTGTGGATTTCATCGAGCAAAGCCGCTTTCACTCTGTCGATTTTCTGAGGATCGGTGCCGAGATAGAACGCGAACAAACCTGGTACCAGGCCCTGCATTTGGCTTGCCCCTACGTAGTAAGCCCAACCTGGGTCACGAATGCGAACAAAGAAACGCGACCCGAGATCGCTGCTTGCTTCATCGATCAGTTCCAAGGCGTAACGATCCGGGCTCGCCAAACTCGCGCCGCGGAACCCGACCATGATCACGCTTTGCGCCTTGTCTTTGCGGCTTTCAACGGTCTCCGGTTTACCCAGCGGCGTGGATGGCTCGGCGTCCGTCAGGGCCAGCGTGCCGGGTTTCATCTTGTCCAGTGCCTGCTCAACAAGCTGCTTTACCTCCGCCGCTTTCACGTCGCCAAAAACGTAGATCACGCCGTTTGTCGCGACCACGTGACGATCGCGAAATTCGACCAAATCTCTTTGGGTTAGACCCTTAATGGATTCGACCGAACCAGTGCCTCGCAGCGCGTAAGGATGCTGCGGGAAAAGCGCCTGCCGCAGGATGTTGCGTGCGACTGCCGTCAACTGTTCATTCTCCTGCTGGATCGCGGCGATCTGGATTTCTTTTTCACGGGCGATCGCTTTTTCCGGCATTGTGGCGTTGAGCAAGACGTCCGAGAGCAAATCCACGCCGAGTTTCAGGTCGGGCTTCATCACATCGAGCGACACGCCAAAGCTGTTATTGCCTGACTCGCTGGAAATCGAACCGCCTACTGCCTCGATCTCATTGGCGATTTGTTCAGCTGTGCGCGTCTTGGTACCTTTCAGCAGCACTTTTGCCATCAAATGCGTGATGCCGTTGTCCTGCGGATTCTCCGCGAGCAGGCCGCCGCGAAAAGCCGCGCCCATCGCCACGAGGGGCAGCCGCGGATCCTCCCGAACCAAAAGCCGCAATCCGTTCGATAATTCAAATTTCTGGATCTCACCGGCGGCGACTGCATTCGGACCCTCGGTTTTAGTCCCGAGCGAACCCTTTGGATTCATTGAAATGACTGTCAGATTGTTTTCAGTCAGATACTGTGCGGCGACGCGCTTGATATCGTCGACCGATATTTTCTGCACAGCCTCAAGATAATCGCGACTGAAATTCAGGTTGTGTGTCAGCAGCCAGTTGGAGCCGATGTCAGAGGCCTGGCCCCGCATGGTCGTTAGAGCGCCGAAATGATGACTGAGCGTGATTTTTTTTGCCTTGGCGAGTTCATCCGCGGTGACCCCGGCGTGTTTCACCTCGTCAACAATGCGCAGAGCGAGTTGCTCAGCGGCTTCGCGTTTCTTCGGATCGACCGTGGCATCAATGCCGAACAGACCGGGATCGCCTGGCGTGTAGGAGAACGCAGATATCCCAAACGCGAGACCAGCATCTTCGCGAACGCGTCGGTATAGACGCGAGCTGCGCCCTTCACCGAGAATCGTTGAGAGCAGATCAAGCGCGGGTACATCCGGGTTCGTAACCGCCGGGATGTGCCACGCCAATGAGAGATGCGTCAGCTCCGTGGCGAATTCCTGGTGCGCTTCGCGCCGGCCAAGTTGCGGAGGTTCCGCCGGAACGAATACCGGCTGAAGTGATTTCTCCGGATACGGCTTGAACAAGTTAGTGAGTTGTTGGTGCACCTTTTCCGCATCGACATCGCCGACTATGATGAAGGTGAGATTGTTCGGGACATAGCGGGTTTTGTAATACTGCATCACCTGCTCCTGGGTGAGCTGGTTATAGATTTCGATTTCGCCGATGACCGGGAAGCGATAGGGATGCACCTGATATGCGGTTGAAAAAAGGAGCAGCCCGGCCATGCGATCAGGATCATCCATTCCCATGGCGAACTCGCGCCGGATCACTTCCTGTTCTTTCTGGTATTCCTCCGACGGCAAAGTCGAATTCATCGTTGCATCGGACAAGATGTCGAGCGCTGTCGCAACGCCGTCCTTCGGTACGTCGATCCAAAAAACCGTGCGATCGAAGGATGTGTAAGCATTGATGTAACCACCGACGTCCTGGATTTTTTGCGCGATCTCATTTTTACCGCGTGTCTTCGTTCCCTTGAAGAGCATGTGCTCGAGAATGTGGGACAAACCCGCTCCAAGATGCTGGTCCTCGTCGATACTTCCCGTGGCACACCATGCCTGCACGCTGGCTACGGGAGCGCTGTGATCTTCCTGCACAATGATCGTCAGCCCGTTAGGCAAAATCCATTTGTGCGCCGAGCTCGGCGGAAACGTGATTACGGCCGAAGGCTCAGCCGACGTCGCTTTCAGATTAACCATCATAAATAATAGAACTGATGAGCAAAACTTTGCCAGTGGTATGCGAGCCATTGAAGTGACGGCGGCTGCGTCGGTGATCAGTGACTGCCGATCACTTTCTCGACGCAGTATGCTTGGGCGCCGGCAATTGTGCCCGTGACCTCGTCGCCGTTGGTTTTTCCGGGGCGAACGGCTTCACGAAAACCTCTTCGAAGTCATACACGTTTCTGAAATCTTCGATCGAATCTTCGTCGGTTTTTCCGAATATCCCGGCGCCGATCAGGTTAAAAACCATGTTTCCAACGTCCTCCGATGTGTGAATGCCCCAGCTATCGAAAACGGTCATGACCATCGGTCCGAACTCCTTTAGCGCGTAGTGCCGCACTCCCTCCAGTAGCTCGGGCCCGCTCACATGCCGGATGGTGGTAGCTTTCACTTTCTTTTGCTGTTTGGTCGTGAAATCGAGCGCGTCACGCAGAAAAACGTACGCATCCCGCTGGTACCGCGGGTCACTTCTTACAATGGAATCAAGCGCTTCGGCAAATCCAATTTTTTGCATGGGATGAAAAGGCGCATCTGAAACGCGCTTCCAAGCATAACCGCCAAACTCGGAACGGCAACTGCGGCGCAATCAGTGGAATATTGAAGCGTTGATAATTGCATTTCTCCTCACTCCACTAGTTCATCACTCCGTCACTCCACTGCGGAAGTCTCGACCTGGTCTTCCAACGCATCGAGATATACTGAAAGCGGATCGCGTCGCCTCGGCGCGGAGACCTGCGATTGATTTGCCGCCTTGAGATAAGCGTTAAAGGCGCCGCTCTGGCTGTCCATCTGTGTGGCTTCGAACCAGTTCATGTAATCATCGACCTCGCCCATTCGAGTGGCAAGATCCCTGCGAGTAAAATTCAGGCGCGCCAGCCGCTTTGCGATCCCTCTTCGCTTCCCGCGCGCGAGCCGCGCCGCAATTTGCTGATACTCACGCGCCACCGGGCGCAAGACTGGATGCGCGCTTGCGATGAGCAACAATAAATCCTGGCTCCTTTGGTTGGCCGCGCTCTTTTCGTCTGTGGACAGTTTGCGGCGGGCAAGCTCGTTAAGATCTACCGGATTTGACGGCTCCCGATTGCGTGAACCACCTGAAACCTTAATCTGCAACAATTCATCAAGACGTCGTTCGCTTTCGGCAAACGTCAGGAACTGGTAAGTTTGATGCTCGCTCAGTCGAGCCACCATCGATTGCCATTTCCTTTCCATTTCCTCGCGCAACGGCGGAAACGAGACCTTCAAATCGGCGATGGGATCGTTCGACGCATGCGAAAGATTGGATACGTACTGCGCCAGGCGCGCGTGACCACCACCCTCATCCAGGAGCAATTGCACAAACGCGACGGAATAGGCTCGGTAAAGCATGCGTCCGGCGGAATCGAGGAGATCGAATCGCTGGCCGAGAAATTCCTCCAGCGACTTTCTCTTGTCGGTTATTGAAAGCGCCCGGATTAAAGTCTCCCGGTTTCGTCCTGGCGTCAGCGCCAGCGCACCTTGCACCAGCCAATCTGGCGGCCCAACGAGGATCGTTCCGGGTGCGAGGTTGCCCTCGTGTCGATAAATCATCTCAAGCAGAATAGCGCGAAGCAACTGGCGCTCGATTAATGAACCGTCCAGATTTTGGCCAACGGTCAAATCGAGTTGCAGCTTCACGCCAAAGCCTGTCTGGCTCACTCTCAAGTCGGCTGGCGGAATTTCGGGGAGATTTGCCTGTTGCGGTTGCAAGTTGATTATGATGGCCGTCTTCCACCCGTCGCGCTGGCGCAAAAGCGCGAGAAGATTAGCTTTGGTCTGCTCCGCCAGTTCTGAAATTGTCCCGCGCAGCGCCGCATCCGCCCCGTAAATGACGAATTGCCGCGACGGACTCACACTGTGTGCCGGCAAAGCGGCGCGAAGTGTTTGCCAGGCGCATATCGGCAATAGAAGGAGTGCAACATATCGCATTATCTTCATTAGCCGGGGGCAATGATAATCACTGTGGCCGAGTGCTGGCAAGCGAGAATCAGCGCAAAACTCTGCTCTCGTCCCGTTCAAGAGCGCTCAGGTCAATGCGATTTATTCTTGTGCCCCCGTAAAAAAACGAGACTTTTCGGCGCCTGCGGTGTCTAATGATTAGAAACCCCACCTACTATGAATCATTCGAAACTTCTTCTTTCCTTGAGTTGCTTTCTTGCCGTAACACTGGCTCCCCGGTTAGTCACAGCTGCACCGCACGGCGGCAGTAGTGGTCATTTTAGTGGCGGTGGCCATTTTAGTGGGGGTCGTAATTTCGCCTCGCCTGGACGCCCCGGGATGGGCGCTTGGGGCGGCCGGACTTGGAACGGCCAAAATTGGAATGGACGGACTTGGAACGGAAGGACTTGGAGCGGCCAAAATTGGAATGGACGCAATTGGAGCGGTCGCAACTGGAATGGCCACAATTGGAACAACTGGAATGGCAATTGGCATCATCACAACGATGTTATTTTTATCGGTAGTTTCGGCTTTCCCGGATGGTGGGGCTGGGGATGGGGTCCTTCCTGGGGATGGGGGTACCCATATGGATATTATGGATACGGGTACCCGTACGGATATGGCTACGGCTATCCGTATGGGTATGAAGGCTACGGATACGGTAATTACGGGTACGGTAACGGCTATGGATATGGTTACGGCAATAACAGCCAATACAGCACTCCTACTCATTCGAAAGTAACCGAGCTTCAGCGTCGACTCGCCCGTGCCGGCTATTATCATGGATCAATTGATGGAGTTTTAGGGCCTCAGACACGCCGAGCAATTCGGGCTTACGAGCAAGACCACGGCTACGCAGACGCAGGCTGATCCAAACCTACGCCCGCTGATTCACAGCAGGGGTTGTTATAATCTTTCGGTTGGTTGACCGGCGGAATTCGCAAGGGCGCAAAGGGCGAACCGCCGGTCGCCACTTTTTTACATCTCCACATCCGGGCCTGCCGACTTTTAGTCATACTAAATTCGGGCTCCGCTAATTTTTTTCTTTTCATCCACGGAGTTTTTGGCATACGACACGATGCCGGAGGGAAGTTATCTGTCCGGTTAGTCATCGAATTCTGCTCGGTATCGCTGTTTTCGCCTGGGTCGTTCCATCAGCAATAGGCGATCTTTTTCCAAACTCTGGACCTGTTGTGTCTGGAAATACTGCGCGTCTTCGCTTCGGCAAAGCAGCTGCGCCAAAGGCCGCGCCACTCGCAGTAAAACGCGCGATCTGGGCAGCAAATCAACTTCGTCACAAGCGATACCGGTACGGTGGCGGTCACAAATCGTTCGACGACCGCGGCTACGATTGTTCCGGAACGATCTCTTATGCGCTCGGCGCGGCCGGCTTGATCAGCTCGCCGATGAGCTCAACTGAGTTTCGCAGCTACGGGGATCGCGGCCCAGGCAGATGGATCACCATCTACGCACGAGAGGGCCACACGTTCGCTGTGATCGCCGGTTTGCGACTCGATACAACGCCGTTCGACCGTTACGCAGGCAAATGGGCGCCGCGCTGGCAAACGATTTATCGTCCGCCACGCGGATTCGACGCGAGGCATCCTGTCGGTCTGTAGCTCGGAAACGCCGAATCTCCAATTCCAACTCCGAAAAGATTCGCGAGCAAGCCTCCAAAGAATTTCAAATCACCAAACTGCAAGGAACGACGGGCTGGGCAGCTGTCACTTTTTGAGGCATAAGGAGATTCGTATGCGGATCAATCGTTCAATCTTTTCAGCTCAAACATTAGCGCTGATTCTGGTGGCGCCGTTTTGCATGAACGCGCAGGAAAAATCTCACGTCACTTCCGAGCAAGTGACGCACGCGGTCCAGGAACTCGAAAAACTTGCGGAAAAGCAAATCAACGAAAATGCACTGCCAGGGCTTGCGATCGCGGTAGTGTTTCAAGACAACGTTGTGTACGCGAAAGGCTTCGGCGTTCGCGATGTGAATAGCAAGGCGCCTGTTGATGCGGACACGGTGTTTCAGCTGGCGTCGCTGTCCAAATCGATTGGCTCGACAGTGGTTGCCGAGCTGGTCGGTGAAGGAAAAATCACCTGGGACTCAAAACTGAGTGTTCTCGATCCCACATTCGAGATGTTCGATCCATGGGTTACACGCGAAATTGCCATCCGCGACATGTATGCGCACCGCAGCGGCTTGCCCGCGCACGCAGGCGATTTGCTCGAAGATCTGGAGTTTACACGCGCGGAAATTTTATATCGCCTGCGCTATCAACATCCCGATAGCAGTTTTCGTTCACACTACGCCTACACGAATTTTGGTATGACCGAGGGCGGCATCGCAGCTGCTAAGGCGTATGGGTTGGACTGGGAAACCGCAGCCGAGCAGAAATTGTATAAACCGCTCGGCATGACTTCTAGCAGCTCGCGTTATGCGGATTTCGTCGCGCGCAGGAACAAAGCCCTGGGGCATGTGCTGGTAGATGGCAAATGGGTGCAAAAATTCAAACGCGATCCGGACACGGAATCGCCTGCCGGCGGCGTGAGCTCTTCGGTGAATGATTTAACGAAATGGATGCGTCTGCAGCTCGCGAACGGAAAATTTGACGGCAAACAAATCGTTGATGAAAAAGCGTTGGCCGAAACACATCACCCCCAAATCCTGATCGGTTTCAATCCCGCGACAAGACTGCCGAGTTTTTACGGATTGGGATGGAATGTCAGCTATGATCAGGAAGGGCGGCTCCGATTGAATCATTCAGGCGCGTTCGCCTTGGGCGCAGCGACTCACGTAAATCTCGTGCCCGATGAGCAATTGGGCATCGTCGTTCTTACCAACGCGTACCCCATTGGTATGGCGGAAGCCCTGGGGACAACGTTCTTGGACATGGCGCTGTATGGCAAACCGAGCCAAGACTGGATCGCGTTATTTAAGAAAGTTTTTTCCGATCCTGCTGCCGTCGGTACGATACTAGGCTTCGATTATTCCAAACCAGCCGCATCGCCCGCGCCCGCACTGAAAAATAGCGCCTATCTTGGATGGTTTACGAACGATTATTTTGGCGATATCTCCATCGTGGAAAAGGCGGGCGGCCTCGCAATTGAACAAGGTCCAATGAAAATGACCTTCGCCATGCAACACTACGATCGCGACACGTTCACCTACGAGACGCAGGGTGAGAACGCCGTTGGCAGAAGCGGCATTACCTTTACCATAGGCCCGGATGGCAAGGCTATGCAGGTGGTCGTGGAAAATCTAAACGTGCGCGGCGAAGGGACTTTCAAGCGCGCCGCAAATCGAAAATAACGGTGAAAAATATCCAAATCCCAAACTGCAAGCTCCAGAGAAACTCGCCCATTAAGTTCCAAAAAATGCGCGTTTAATCTAGATTGAAATCGTGATTCTTCTTTGGAGGTTGGATGTTGAAATTTGGCAGTTCATCTGATTTCGGTTTCACACGATCGGAGTTACGCCAGTTGCGTGCTCTGAAGACGCCAGCGGGCGTTCAGAAGTTTCTCGACGAGCTGCCTTATAACCTCAGTTATACCGCCCGGTCACCAAAGAAAGTCCTCGACGATCGTACCGCGTCATGTCTTGAAGGAGGAATTTTTGCGGCGGCCGCCTTGCGAATCCTCGGATTCCCGGCGTTGATCTTCGATTTGGAAGCAGAACAGGACACCGATCATGTCGTTGCGATTTTCAAGCTACGCGGACACTGGGGCGCGGTAGCGAAATCTAATTTCACCAGCTGCCGTTACCGTGAGCCGGTTTATCGCAGCCTCCGCGAGCTGGCCATGAGCTATTTTAATATTTATTTCAACCTGCGCAGCGAACGCACACTGCGGCGCTATTCGCGTCCGGTAAATCTGGCGCGATTCGACCGTCTAAACTGGATGACCACGGAAAAACCGATTTGGTTCATCGCTGAATATCTGTGTGAAATCCCGCATATTTCACTGCTGACACCTGCGATGGAAAAGCACCTCACCCGCGTTGACCGCCGCACGATGCGCGGCGAAATGGTCGACCACAGAAAAAGATAATTCATCCTGTAGCGGCAGCCGTGTCGCCTGCAAAATCCGCGAACCTGATCGAGCGATTTGGGCTTGTTTTGGTTGAAAGCGCCGTTAAACAAAAGGCGTGGTTTCTTTTCACGGGAGTCTCACCGGAAAACAGCCGAAATAGGTAAACAACGTTTCGTCGAATGTATTTAGGCGTGGCGGCAACGCCATTTTGTCGCATCACATAAGGAGAGAGAAATGAAATGCACGCAGAAGCTGTTTTTGCTGGTTGGCGCGTTCTTCGGAGGTGCCCTGCTCACGAGTTACATCTGTCCGCCGAGCAGTAAAGCCGAGGCTACAAGGGCCGAAGCGCAGGCCGCGCAGGCGGTAACACAAAACCGGATCACCGTTCTCTACGACGCATTCGGCAAGCCTTCCTCAATGAAGAAAGATTGGGGCTTCTCCGCGCTGGTGGAAGTGAGTGGCAAGCGCATCTTGTTCGACACCGGCAACAACTCCGAAATCTTCGCCCATAACGTGAAAGCCAAAGGGGTTGATCTCACTAAGCTGGACTTCGTGGTCATGTCTCATCGACATGGCGATCACATTGGTGGCTTGAATCATTTGCTCAGTGTGAACCCCAACGTGCCGATCTATGCACCGAAGGAGAACTTTGGCGTCTTTGGTTCATCCTTCCCCAGCAGCTTCTACCGGCGCAACCAATCCCTGCCTCCGGAGATGCGCTACTTTGACGGCAAACCGCCTGAGACGCTGCGCTTTGGCACCGCATGGCCACAAGGCAAATTCACCTGGGTGGCCAAGACAACCGAGGTAGCGCCCGGCTTTCATCTAATCCTGTTGAAGGGGCCGTGGGGGGTTGACCTGGACGTGATGGAAATCTCACTGGCCATCGATACCCCTCAGGGCATCGTGATAGTGGTGGGGTGTAGCCATCCCACGATCGAAAAGATCGTCGAGGCTGCGAAGGCGGCGATCAATAAACCGATCCATCTCGTCGTTGGGGGACTGCACTTACTGCCAGCGACAGACCAGGAGACTCAGCGCATCGCCACCGCGCTGCATGACACTTGGAAGGTCGAGTGGATTGCGCCGGGTCACTGCACCGGCGAGCCCGCTTTTTCGACTCTGAAGGAGACCTTCGGCGATCACTATCTGTACGCGGGCCTTGGCACCACGGTTGCGCTCGGTGCAAAGCCGGTTGCCGTGGCAGACGGCGAGGTCTCCCTCACGTGCTTCGACAACGATGATTTGCAAACCTATCGCGAACTCGCGCGCTTGAGCCCGGACGCCGCAGCGTCAAGCTTGTCCACGCAGGCTGTGGCCATGCGGAGTACTAATCCAGATCGCGCCGGCGAAGGTGTCGCCGTCCACCCCGGCGCCTCAAGCGACGTTGGCAAAAATCGCGCGTCGCCCGAGCTGATGCATTAGGAAAAAACGTTTGAGATGACCACCGATCAGTTTCGACAGATCGCGCTGGAAGTTCCGGCTGCCATGGAGCGGTCCCTCGATGCAGCGGCAAAGAACTTCGGCTCAAAGAAGAAGAAAACACCCAACTCCGATAAATCGTGAGCGGGCGTCCAACATCGCACGTACAACGCACAATGATTCGACGCTACAGGGCGTTTTGGAAAAACGCGTTCTCGAAAGTTGGTTGAAACGCGCCTGGCTCGGTTTCGCCAATCCGAAACTGCGGAGTAATTTCGAATTGCGTGGCGCAGTGGATTTCCACATTGAGGTTACCGTGTTTTGCCAGTGATGCGCGCACTGTTTCCAGCGCTAGTTCTGGCGTGTTGCAATCCCTACTGAGATGTCCAAGCACAACACGCTCGATTTTTCCCGGTAGCAGTTCCTCAATCACGCCTGCCGCGGCCGTGTTCGACAGATGGCCATGGCGTGATTGGATCCTCTGTTTCACCGGCCACGGTCGATGTGTGTCCTTCTGCAAGAGCTTTTCGTCGTGATTCGTCTCGATCACCAACGTTTGCACATGCCGCAATCGTTCGACGATCATCTTTGTTACGTAACCGAGATCGGTAATGAATCCGAGGCTGCCTGAGCCGGCGTAAAATGCGAACCCCAGCGGATCAACCGCGTCGTGGGGCACCGGAAAGGTCTGCACCGTGATGTCGCAGATCGAAAATCCGGAACCCGTTGGGAAGATTCGCCAGTTTCGGTGCCGCTCAAACGAGGTGTCACAACGCACTGCTTCTGCCGTTAGCGCGTTGCAATAAATCGGCACATCAAATTTGCGACAAAGAACTTCAAGGCCGCAGATGTGATCGCCATGCTCGTGCGTGAGAAGGACGCCATCGAGTTGCTCCGGCATGACGCCACATTGCTCCAGACGCAAAACCAATTGCCGCGCGCTCAGTCCGCCATCGACAAGAATCTTGCAGTGATCCGTCGCGATCAGCGCGCTGTTTCCCGCGCTCCCGCTGCCGAGCATGGTCAAGCTGAACACGGAACTTACGTTAGCTGCGTTGGTTCAGCTTGCGCAAACGGAAACGAATAAATTTATCGTTTCGGCGAACACTCGCCCCCGTCGTACGGCGGCTGTACCCAGGATGCTCTGTCCAACAGCGGCGAGGTACCCACTGAGATTGGTACCGGTATTTTTGCTGCATTGTCCGCACCTGCCTGGCCGTACACTTGCACTTTTATTTTTCCGCAAGTCACGCTGGCAGGGAACGGCGCCGCCGGGGCGAATCGATTGTCCAGCTGAATCTTGCCCGGGCTGAGATCCGGATTATCCGGGCCATAGAGGCCCGACTCCATGCCGTTACATGCGCCAAAGTTCGAACTGTCACTGTAACACCCGAAGTAGTAGGGGGTCATCTTATTTTGTAACATCACAAAGCTGTTGCCGTGTACCGATGGCAGCGTGTACACCTCAATTCTGTCGGGATCCGTATTGTTGGAATCAAAAAAGTATTCGACTCTGACGTGAGTATTTGCACGGATGTTCGGATCTTGCTGCCATCCGATGTGAAGTGCCGGGTCGGTGTACACCGTCATCTGGGTGAAAGGCTTCGAACCAACAACGTTGCCCTTGAAAGTGCCGGTCCATTCGGCATAGGCTTCGTTGCTGTTCGTGCAGTTTGGGCCTCCAGGTAAATCGATGTCCGAGCAGTTACCGGTAGCTACCGGCACGATGCTGAGCGAAGGCATGATCTTGCTGATATCAGTTGACAACCTCGGGAACGGAAAGGTCCCATTGGGTGGCAGCCAGGTGCCCGGCGCGCTGCTGAGTTGGCCGGTCATTGGCAGAGGCGTTGGACCGGTCGTAGGGCCCAGATAAAGCCTGCCCGCGGGGGTAGTGATTTGGCTGGGTTTGAATGTCGAGGTACGGCCCGAGGATTTGCTCGTAATGGACTGCGCCGCGACGCTCAGTGTAGCAACAACAGCGTTCGTTACTCGGTTTTTAAAATTGACTGTGATGGCTTGGTCGGTTGGATTGTACGCTACAAAGGAGCTGCTTCCTCCAGCATCCTTGAATGCGCCATAGGCAGGGGTGTCAGCAACGATCGATGCATCCACTTGCCCGAGCAGGGAGTTGGTGTACGCCCAGTACTTGGCCATCGTGTTGGGTCCGAAGAACTGGAAAGTATGCTCTCGCGCAATACGCGTCAGCGCTGCGGTAAGCCCCGTCCCGTTAATACCCTGGCCGCTCGTCGCCATCCGTGCCTGCCAGCTTGCGATGAAAGTTTCAAACGGGCTCTGGAAATTGGGATTTCCCCCCGCGCCCGTATCGAGCAGATATTGCTTCCATGTTGCCTGGAGCCAATCCTGGTTCCTGCCCACATAGAGCGTGTTGGCGCTCATCGGGATGAGGTGTATGAAATAGGTCGCATCGATGCCGCCGAAGAAGGTCTCGCGTTTGACAAACCTCTGATCCAAGATCCCGGCCAGCGTTGTATGCCAGACGCCGCCGTCAGGTCCTCTATAGGTCACGAACTCCTCAGGCCAGTTGCCGTTGTATCGGATATCATTAGGATCGATTGGGGGCCGCGGTACAATATTGGGTAGCGTTGCGTCCTGATTGAACCAGTACTGTTCCGCTGCCAGTATCTCCTGCTCGTACATGTACATGCCCATATCGCGCCACTCGTTGTGGCCCAGCAGAAACCCCAGCTCGATGAGACCAGTGGAAAAATTGATCGCTTCGCTCGTGGACTCCTGATCGGCGCCGTTTTGACTCGTGCCATTAGCCCAATTATGTCCATAGAACGGGCTGAAGTTACGCAAGAATGGGTAATTAGTATCGGCACGATCATAGTTCGCCACGTCCTTGCGCAGCTCGTCAAAGAACCCCTCATAGCCCTCGAGCCATGTTCGGTCGTAACGACCAATAGCCGCGGCAGCTCGCAGAAAATATCCAAAATGAAAATGATGGTCGTTCAGATTCTGAACCGACCCGAAACCAGCTGGAAATCCGTACGTGGTCTTAAAGGTTGGGTTGTACTGCATGAATTGCGCTGTATAAACGTCAGCCCATTGTCCGACCAATTCCTTGAGCGCCTGTAAAATGTAATCGCGCATCTCTGCCGCCACCTGGGTCTCCGGTTTGCACAGGCAAGCGTGCAGGCTGTTAGTGGAGGTGTCGTTGCCTGTTAGCTTGCTGGAGTGCGCCAACTGATCCGCGATCATCAGCGACTCAATCAAAGTGGAAAGGCCTTGCTCGTAGGTGTTGAACTGTTGATTATCGTAGGTACCGATGTTGCGCAGAAACGAATCGATATGGTTTCCACCGGTCTGAAACTCTTCCTTATAAAACCAGTTGCGCATCGTTTCGTAAACGTCGTCCACCGCCAACTGCCTCGCCTGAAGTGGATTTTGCAAATTGGAATCGGCTACCAGATCCGGGAAAAACGGCAGAAAACCGTCCGTATCGAGCAACTGCACGAATGAGGCCCCTTTGTAGAGTTTAAGCGGGCCCATAATACTGTTCCAAGTGTACCGGCCATCGATCTGCGGCCTCTGGCCGGGATGCAACGACTTGGAATGATGGGGAAACAGTAACTGGATAGGCTCGGACGCCGTGCAGTTCGGCAAAAACGGCTGGGTGTCCAGCCGGAGCTGCAAAGCTACCCGGTGATCTGCTGGGGAGTAGCCCAATGTGACGGTCTCACCATTTATGTTGACGGAAGTTTGAGAACCGGGAATGGGCGGATAGTCGATCTGGGTGCCGACAATCTTCCTACACGCAAACGGCATCAGATAGCTGGCCGCTCGCTCGAGTACCGCAGTACTGAAACCGATGTTATGGGGCATCGCAAGGACCACCACGCGTGTTGCCGTGGTATTCCTGAACATCGACTGCTTGCCGCTGGTGGCATCGGTCCGCACCCAGGTGCCTTGATCGGCGATCACCACGTACGCAGCCTTGGATGTAGTGGTGGGAATGCCGTTGTCCGGATTGAATGGGGTTTCCATTGTGAATCCGAGCACACCGTTCTGGTTTTGCCACACGGTAGGCGCACTGCCTCCGGCCGAAGAGCCTCCGGCCCACACCAGAAAATTTGCCTGTCCCTGCGTCCGCTCGAGCCATGTGAACGGCGACCCATTGGCCATCGTGATCTCCATTTCGTTGGAGCCATCCTTGTAGGCAAGTACGCTTCCCCAGTCCGAGTACTTTCGTACCCGCACGTTCGTCCACGGCGAGTTTGTTGGTTTAGTTGTGCCGATCGGATGTGCGCCTTCCAAACCAACGGTCACGACTGCCTGGACCTCAGGCGCGAGCAGAGCGCGATCAACAATGTTGTTCGCGGCGTTGAACGGGTCAGTTGGCTTAACCTTGCCGTCGGTCTTAACCGCAATGGCGTTCTGGTTCCATAGCCGCAGGCCGTGTAGCGGTAGAAGCGGCGGTTCTACGCCGCCGTTCGCCCCGGTGAAATCAACGAACTGATAATAGAACGGTTCGCTGATGAATCCCTGTGACCGAATGACGCCGTCATTATAGGCACCAGCCCAGCCCGCGTCGATTGAAGCGACATACCACTGAAGCCCGACGCCGGTCCACCAGTCATTCGATTGCACCGGTCCGGCTGTCGGCTCGTAGGCGATAAAGAATGGTTGGTCTGGAAGTTGATGCTGGTGCGAACGGCCTGCCTGCGGTGACTCGCCTTCCCCAGGCTGCACATAGAACAACGAGTTGAACTCTCCTCCGCCGCCTTGCGTACCAGGGCGGGGATTGATTGCGTCGCTGCCCTGAACAATGCTAACCGGACCGTTCGAAATAATATCGGCACAGTGTGCGATCGGCGCTGCAACCAGAAGAAGTGCAGATATGAACACTAGAGCGAAATGGAGTGCGATCTGAAGCGCAGACGTACATGCCGATGTATTGTGGTTCTTTTTCATTTTCTTTGTCGGGGGTGAGGACGTGATTTGTCAGGTCGCGAGGTCGCGAAGACTAACTGCACACCAGCTTACTGCCTATCGGGGGAAAGCACTGAATTTTGACCTAAGGCAACCCCTGATTGACGTCTCAGGGATTGTGCGGTGGGATGTCCTAAGGCAGAAAGATCCTTGTCTTCTTCCCCCTCTGTTTGATTGCTTTGTCTCAGTTTTGTTCGCCGCAGCAACCCGTGAGGTGGCTACAGCGTCATCACCGATTCTCCAGTGAACCTGCAACTGTGCCTAACAACTCACGCGCGCCGCGCTTGAGTTCTTCGGCATCGCGATAACCGAGCTTCTCTTTGATGTGTTTGCAGTGACTCTCGACCGTTTTGCGGCTAATACCGAGTTTTGTCGCAATCTCGCCAACACCATGCTTGGCAGCGATCAGGCCAAACACTGCTATTTCGCGATCGCTTAGAATATCAAGGCCGGGTGGAAGATTCCGACCACCGGCAAACTTACGCATGACAACGGAAGTAATTGCTCGACTGGCGTAAATCTCGCCCGCCAGCACAGTCTCAATCGCGTGCATCAATTCTTTGACGGAACTGTTCTTCATCCAGTAACCAGATGCTCCGGCACGCAAGGCGCGCTCCGCATAGGTCAGTTCCGATTGCCGCGTCACGACAAGGATGCGAATACGCGGAAATTCCGTCGCGAGATCTTTGATCCAGCGGATGGCATCGCGACTTTCCAGAAACGGTTCGATGAGCAGCACATCTGGGCGATGGTGTTGAACGAGCTTGTTCGCCTCCTCAAAAGTATGTGCGGCACCGCACATACGGTACAACGGGTCGCGGCCAATGATCGCGACCAAGCCTTGCTCGCTAATAATGGTATCACCGACCGCCACAACCCGGTATGGTTGCGTGCCAATCCGAGTTGCTGCGCTTTTCTTCACGGGTCGCGACTCTAAAATCGGTCGTGACTGTTGCAAGCGTTTACTTGCGTCTTTTACAAAAATACTTCGAGAAATTGCAGAGCGACGTTTCCGAAAATCGCCGTGTTCTTTATTGTGTTTTTAGTTGTTGTTGCGAAGTCGGGCGGAAACGTGTCAGGCGCATACATGCACTTAGTTATGCATGACGCTCCGACGTAGGCGCTTTGCCGCGGGTAGTCAGCTTGTTTCCGTCCAACCTGAAACTGCCGTCTGCGTTTTCAGGACCGCACAGACTCATACCCTCGCCAAATGACGCCAAACCAAAGGCCGAAGTCTGAGTTCTTCAACTTTAGTCCTCCTGTTGGCGTACTTAACGGATTATTTCCTCACCCCAAAATCTTCTCGACAGGCGATCTTATCTAGATGGAAGGCTTTATCCGTTGCTCGACATGACCCGCGCCCGGCTTACATTCGCGACGCTTGAAACTACAGCTTCTCATTTTCATCACAGCAGCCTGCGCGCTGTTTGGAGAAATCGGTTTTGGCGCAATCGATGCGTCGACTGCTAATACTGGCGCTCTGGATTTTAAGCAGTGGGGATTGCTCGCGATTCAGGACGGCGGTCGGCGCAAGCCAGTAGACACATTTGCCAAAGAAACGCTGATTCGGATTACCGGAAGATCGACATACACAGATAAGGCAGGAAGAACATGGCGGCCGAATGATTTCGTCTTGTCGGCTTTGATCGAGACGCACGATTGGAAAAATGAGCCAATGGTCTTGATCTCGTCGGGTCAGTTGATTGAGCAACTTGGGCTCGATAAGACGCAGCGGCGATTTTCCTTTGCACAATTAACCGGATCGGCCGAACTGCAGCGGCTTGCGACTGAGGCGCAGGCGCTCAAGCGCGCAGAGAAACCGTTAAACCGGGTCCAACAGGAAGCACTCAGTGTAAGCGATCGGCTCACGCTTCTTGCTCACGTAATGGATGGGAGCGCATTACTCATCATCCCCGCGCCGACAAGCGAAACGGATCCGTGGGTCGATCCATCGGGATGGTCGAAGTATTACCCCGAAGCGCAGGTCGAACCTTTCCAGACTCAATTGCAAACGGTTGCCAACTCGTATGTGCAAGGCGATGGATTTAACTTCAGTCGCGCCTCAAATCAGCTTCGCGAAAATCTACGGGTTTTAAGTCCGTCGATTTATCCCGGAGATCAAAAATTACGACGCGAATACTTTCATAATCATTTCGAAGCGTTTTATCGTGCGATCTGGTGCTATGGAATTGCGTTGGTAATTCTGATTGCGGCACATCTTCGCAAGCGGGGACGCATGCTGCAAAATATTGGTGTGGCAGTGGCGATATTCGGTCTCGTGTTCCAGGCGGCTGGGATTGTGATGCGTTGCATGATCGCTGGCCGGCCGCCGGTTACGAACATGTATGAATCGATCATCTGGGTTTCGTTCGCGGTCTCTTTTTTCGGGATGATCTTTTTTGTCCGTTATCGCGCGCACATCTATTTGCTGGCGGCGTTACCGGTCACGCTCATCGCGCTGTTGCTTGTGCATCAAATGCCGATTGCCATGCCGTCGAGCATCGAACCGTTGGTGCCTGTGCTGCGCGATAATTTCTGGCTCACGATTCATGTGTTGACAATTACGCTAAGCTACGCGGCTTTCGCGCTGGCGATGGGTTTCGGGCACATTTTGTTATGGCGATATGCGCGGAACCCGGCGGCCGCGCGCGCGGATGCGCCCATGCATTTCTGGCTTTATCGCGTGCTTCAGCTCGGCGTCCTGTTGCTCGCAGCAGGCACAATTCTGGGAGGAGTCTGGGCAAATTATTCCTGGGGCAGATTTTGGGGTTGGGATCCGAAGGAGACCTGGGCGTTGATCGCACTTCTTTGTTACATCCTCGCGCTGCATGGCCGGCTGGCGGGTTGGTGGACGCAATTCGGGCTGGCGGTTGCGAGCGTGGTTTGTTTTCTCGCTGTATTAATGGCGTGGTACGGCGTGAACTTCGTGCTGGGCAAAGGTCTTCATAGCTACGGCTTCGGCATCGGTGGTGAGACGTACGTAGCAATTTTCGTTGCCCTTGATCTTTTGTTCGTGGCCTTTGCCGTCTGGCGATACCGAACGAGCGGGATAGTCGACATTGCACCAGGCGAAATTAAACCCGAGCGCGCTGCAGTTTAATTCCGCTACGGCGCGTCACTCCGGCCGGCCGCATTTTCGATCCTGATCGGCGCGCAAGGGAATGCGCGCCCCTACCTTTCTATCGAAATTGGATCGCGCGGTTTGAGCGGATTCGATTAAGCTTCGGTTCTATCGGTTAGATCATCAGAACACAGAAAGGAAAGGCCATGCCGCTAACCCGTCGCGATTTTCTCATCAGTGGTTCCATGTCGCTCGCTGCCGGAGCGTTTTCACCGTTTGCTGTTCAGGCTGAGAAGACGGAGCTAAGTGAGCCTGCCGACTTCAAAGATTGGGAGTCGGTGCGGCGGGAGTTCGAACTGGCTCCCGATTACGTTCATCTGGCCCTGTTCTTTCTCGCCTCGCACCCCAGGCCGGTACGACAGGCGATTGATCAGTATCGGAAAAAAATCGATGCGAACCCGTTTATTGCTGTTGATGGCGCGCTTTTCGAACCAACTGACGAGAACATTCCGCAGCAGGTCTGCCGTGCCATCGCCAGCTACATTGGTGGCGACCCACAGGACATTGCGCTAACCCAAAACACCACGACCGGTCTCGCTCTTCTCTACCACGGACTGCCATTGCGCGAAGGCGACGAGATCCTGACTACTACGCACGATCACTACGTGCATCACGAGTCGATTCGATTAGCTACGGGACGCTGCGGCGCGACCTGGCGCAAGATTCCGCTATTCGACTCTTATAACTCGATTTCGCCGGATGAAATCGCAGAGCGCGTTCGCAAGGCAATCGGACCAAAGACGCGAGCTGTTGGCGTGACGTGGGTGCACTCCAGCAGCGGTGTGCGGCTGCCCATCGCGCGCATCGCCGAAAGCGTTGCCGAAGCGAATCGCGCTCGCGACGAAAAGGATCGTGTTCTCCTGATCGTCGATGGTGTACACGGGTTGGGAGTAGAAGACCCGAAAATCACTGCACTGGGATGCGACGCGTTCGCGGCGGGCACACACAAATGGATGTTTGGACCCCGCGGCACCGGGTTCGTTTGGGCAAAGCCTTTCGTTTGGCAAAAAATGCGCCCGGTGATTCCGAGTTTCTTTTCGCTCGAACCTTACGAAGCCTGGGCACAGGAACATGCCCCGCAAACTCCGGCGCGTGCAGCGTGGTTTTCACCGGGCGGCTTTCAGGCTTTCGAACATTATTTTGCGTTGCCAGCAGCCGTCCATTTTCATCAGAACATCGGACCTGCCCGAATCACGGCGCGCATACACGAACTAAACGGCCAACTTAAGGAGGGACTTACACGGATGCCAAATACTCAGCTCTATACGCCGCGTGACGAGAATCTTTCGGCCGGAATGGTTTGTTTTGACGTAAAAGGAATGAAGCCAGAGCAAGTGGTAAAGCGGCTTCTCGATCAGCGCATTGTCGCTTCAACGACTCCCTATCGCCAGTCGTATGCGCGCCTGGCGTGCAGCGTCGTCAATACTCCGCAGGAGGTTGACACGGTGATTCGCGCAATCCGCGATCTCGGGTGAGCGACACGGAGCGATGATCCTGTAGCCACCGGCCTGAGGCCCGTTTTGGGATGGAAGCGAACGAAGACGTCGCACAGCGACGTGGCTACAGTGTCGCGGTCAGCGCGTCGATAAATTCGCGCGGTGTTTGGACCTGCAGCAGCGCCGATCGTATCGTGTCATCTCTTACCAGCCGGACAAGCGTACCAACGCAAATCAAATAATCATTCACTAACCGTTCTGGGACACCGATCACAAAAATCAAACGTGCACGCTCTTCATTTGGACCAAATCGAATTCCGGCGTGACTGCGCCCGACACCAATGACTATTTCGTCGGCCAAATCCGTGCGCGCATGGGGGAATGCCGCTTCGTTTTCGACCACACTGGGATGGGCCTGCTCCCGCGCGAGCACCTTTTCAAAGAACGCCGCGGAATTATCGATCTTTCCGTTCTGCGCCAGCAACTCGATGATCTCACGCAACGCGTTTGTTACTTTTCTGGAGCGCAACCTCAGGATCACCTGTTTTTCATCGAGAAGATCGGTCAGCGTAATGGCCATTAGGTGGAGAGAGATTTATTGGATTATCCGGCAAAGCCAGTTATCCAGTTAAATAAGGAGCCGTGGCAACTGAAAACACAGCGTTAGCAGAAAACGAAGAGAGGACCGTCTCTTTACAGCGGAGCATTTACGACCCGGGCTATGTCAATGCAATGTCCCATTTTTACCGAGGTGAGATGGGCCGGATCATGGTCTGGCGGCAACGGTTAGACGTTACCTCAAACTGGGCGATCACCAGTACCACCGCCATCATCACCATCGCATTTTCTACGCGTGAAGTGCCTCATATTATTTTCTTTTTCAACCTCGCCATCGTCTGGGTATTGCTCTGGATCGAAGCGCGTCGTTACCGGTTTTACGATGCCTTTCGCGCGCGTGTTCGAATGCTCGAAGCGCATTTTCTTGTCCCCATGGTGATGGAAAATCGCGAGATGCTCCACGGTGAATGGAAAAAGCTGGTCTGCGAAGATCTGATTCTTCCGTGCTTCAAGATCAGCAAACTGGAAGCTGTGGGGCGGCGACTGAAACGCAATTACATTTTCATATTCATTCTGATCCTGATGGCTTGGGTAACGAAAGTATTTTTGCACGCCAACGCACCGATTAACGATTTCGTTTCGTTCTATCAAGCTTTGCGAATTGGGCACATACCGTCATGGCTGGTGGCACTAATTTTTGCCGGCACGTTTGTCACAGTGATTTCCATCACGATTTACGTCAGCAAGAAATCATCCGGAGAAATCTCCGAGTTCGGCACACACCGTTCGCTCTGGCGGATTTGAATATCATTCTGAACGAAGTCGAGGAATCCCGTAATGAAACCCAAAAGTAGCGCCGCGGAGTTCTTCGACTCTGCTACCCGGATCCTGTCCTGAACGAAGTCGAAGGGCTCAGAATGACTGCGTTTGAAAAACTCTGCGACATCGTCGCAAAGCTTCGCGCTCCCGGCGGCTGCCCGTGGGATCGCGAGCAAACCCATGACTCACTGTTGCCGGCGCTGATCGAAGAGGCATACGAAGTAGCCGGGGCAGTGCGCGCCAAGGATACTGCAAATTTTCGCGAAGAACTCGGCGACCTGCTGCTCTTAATCGTGATGCATGCCGAAATCGCGTGCGAATCCAATCGATTCGACATCCACGGAGTGCTGATGGATGTAACGGAGAAACTGATCCGGCGTCACCCACATGTCTTTGGCTCAAGCGATGCACGCGACAGCGGCGCAGTGTTAAAACAATGGGAATCGATCAAACGCGCTGAGAAAACGGGCAAACATTATCTTGGTGGTTTGCCGGACGCGCTCCCTGCTTTGGTGCGCGCACAAAAAGTGCAATCGAAAGTTGCCCGGGTTAATTTTGACTGGACTGAACTGCGCGACGTGATCGCGAAGGTTGAAGAAGAAATTCAGGAATTGAGACAGGCCATCGAGTCGTGGCATCGGCTTCCTGCCAATACTCCACGGGTTGGAAGCATGTACCACGACATCGAGGACGAAGTAGGCGATTTGCTCTTCGCAGTCGTTAATCTCGCACGGAAATGCAAACTCGATGCGGAAAGCACCTTGCAAGCTGCGACTGACAAATTCGTCGCCCGTTTCAATCGACTGGAAGACGAATTGAACACGCGCGGCAAAAAGCTGGGTGACGTCGATCTTGCGGAGATGGATGCGATCTGGGACAAGATCAAGAAGGGCGCCAGATACTAGATGCTGGATAGTGGATTTCCAGTTTGCTAGCTTCATCCAGCATCGAGAATTCAGTATTGCGGCATCTGGTGCCGGCGCGTTTGCTTCTAATTCGACTTCAGCGATAATTGCGACTCCCAATGAATCTTCTGATCAATCTGCTATCGGTGTTTTTTGTTCTGGTGGCTTTGCTCATGGTCCTCGTGATCTTGATGCAACGCCCAAAGAGCGAAGGCTTGGGTGCCGCATTTGGTGGAGCGGTCACGGAGAACATCTTCGGCGCGCAAACGACGAACGTACTGGTAAAGTTTACGACCTGGCTGGCTGGCATTTTTTTCGCGCTAACGTTTGGTTTGTCGATTTTGTATGCACATCGGGGCACCGATGGAGAGAGCGCGTTCCGGAAAGAGCTGATGAAGCAGCAAGCTGCACCGGCAACTACCCCTGCCCCGGCCACGGCTCAACCGTCGCCCGTCTCTTCTCCAGGGAATTCGCCAATTCAGGCATCTCCTGCTTCTTCCCCAGTTCCGTCGGTGCAACCGACGTCTCCGTAAGGCCGGCGTTTAGCTGAATCGGACAAGAAAGACGGCTAATCAGCCGTCTTATTTTTTCCCGTCGACGGCTTCGAGCTTACCGCTCTTTGAGGCTCAGCGGCAAAGTTCGCCGAATTGTTACTTCTTCGTCATACACCTGTAACAATCGATTTCTAGCCTCCACGTGTTCACTTAACCGTGCCCCTCAGGCAACTGAAAAATCGTCACCAACAAGGAGAAACGAATGTTCACTAAAAAAAATATGTTACGTGCAGCCGGAGCGAGCCTGGCTGCAATTCTTTCACTGGCGGCGCCGCCGCTAAGGGCTCAAGGATCCGATGCCGAGCGGCTACAAAAGCTCGAACAGGCGGTCAACCAGCTACAGAAGCGCAATGCCGAGCTTGAACAGGAGGTCTCGGGATTAAAGAAGCGCACGTCTTGGGCGCCTGTGACTGGAGAAGGGAAAACAAAGACGGAAGTCGTTTACGATGGAAAAACTTATGTCGAGAAAAGCGTACCTGTCGAGAAGTCAAGCGAGGACAAGTGGAAATTATCTAGTTCCATCACCGAGATGGAACTCTACGGCGATATCCGTTTTCGTTACCAGTACAACGGCGGCCGGACCGACGACACGCCGGTAGCAGAACCCGGCGCGGGGG
>WNFW01000433.1_pt1 | contig 26560 bp, 22 predicted proteins | sample 5400131 | NCBI WGS metagenome assembly WNFW01 (sample SAMN13153362, study PRJNA577476) | soil metagenome | isolation source: 20 cm soil or saprolite under grassland replicate 1 | place: USA:California | collected 2016-06-15 | reverse complement strand
AAATCAAACTCAGCGTCGGTTCAGCGTTGAAAACATCGATCCACGCCGTGGTCGCGTCCGGGATGACGAGCATATCCGACGCGTTGATCACGCGCCAGCCGCGAATGCTCGATCCGTCAAACCCGAGGCCATCGGTGAAGATCTCCTCGTTGTATTCGGTGAGCGTTGTCGTGAAATGCTGCCAGGTGCCTAGCAAATCCGTGAATTTGAAGTCGATCAACTTCACGTTGCTGTCTTTGATCATTTTGCTGACGTCGGATGGAGTTTTGTCTTTGGCCATAGTGTTCGTTGAAGGGTTGAAGCGTTAAGTAGTTAACTTGTTAAAAAGTTAGCCCATTGCATCGTCAAATTCTCGAACCGCTTCAACGTCTTAACGTTTCACGGTTCAACGATGGCGCGAAGCGCCGTCACACCGCTTTTTCGCCGATCTCTTCCGTGCGGATGCGCACTGCGTGTTCCACTGGGAGAACGAACACTTTTCCATCCCCGATTTTGCCCGTTTTAGCTGCGGCCACCACGACGCTTACCGCTTTCTCCACCATGTCATCCGCCATCACGACTTCCACTTTTACTTTAGGCAGAAAATCGACCGTATATTCGCTCCCGCGATAAATTTCGGTGTGCCCCTTTTGCCGGCCGAACCCTTTGACTTCAGTGACGGTCATCCCTTCGATGCCCAGCTCGGCCAGGGCTTCTTTGACCTCCTCGAGCTTGAACGGTTTGATAATGGCTTCGAGTTTTTTCATCTCAGGTAAGCTCAGCGTCACGCGGAATCTTGCAATCGAAAGCTAAACGCAGCACGCGCTCTCTTAGCAATGCCGCGATGCGATTGCAATCACGAATTTTTTTTGGGACGCTGTCCTTCGGAATGAGGCAGATTCGGCGCGCCCGGCGGCCGCGCTCTACCAACGTGCTGACACGCCTCGTAGATTTGCCAAAGAAAATTTTTGACGCTTATACTGAAAACTAAATGGCTCGCGACTCTTTTGTTCATCTGCACCTGCACACTGAATACTCGCTGCTGGATGGTGCTATCCGGATGAAAGAGCTGATGAAAAAAGTGACGGAATTCAAAATGCCCGCCGTTGCGATCACCGATCACGGCAACTTGTTCGGGGCGATTGAATTTTATCAGGAGGCGCAGCGCGCCGGAGTGAAACCGATCATCGGTTGCGAAGCCTATATTGCTCCTGGATCACACAAAGACCGTCCAGGATCGCGGCGCGATGCAGCGTATCACTTCACGTTATTGGCGGAAAACGAGACGGGCTACCGCAATCTCGTGAAGCTGATTACGACCGCGCACCTCGATGGTTTTCATTACGCGCCGAGGATCGATAAAGAACTGCTCGCGGCGCGTTCGGAAGGATTGATTGGTCTGAGCGGCTGTCTCGCGGGCGAAATCAACAGCGCAATTCAGGCAAACAACATCGAGAAGGCGAAACAGAGCGCGGCTGAATACCGAGACATTTTCGGCGCCGACAATTTCTTTATCGAATTGCACGATCACGGCATCGAAGAACAGCGCAAATGCATGACAGCGCTACCACAAATTGCGCGGGACGTTGGCGTCGGATTGGTCGCAGCAAATGATGTTCACTTTCTGCGCCGGAGCGATCACCAGGCGCACGACGTCATGCTTTGCATCGGCACCGGCAAAATGGTGCAGGACGAGAACAGGATGCGTTATGTGCCGGAGCTGTACTTCAAGTCGCCATCGGAGATGCGCGAACTGTTCCGCGATTTTCCCGAGGCGATTGCGAACACGCTCTCAATTGGCGAACGCTGTCACCTCGATCTCGAGTTTGGGCGCTCCAAGTATCCGGAGTATCCGGCGCCGGCAGGCAAATCGCGCGAAGAATATTTGCGTGAACTTTGTTACGAGGGCTTGCGGCAGCGCTACGGCGAACGCGCGGCGAGCGACCCGGAATTAATCAAACGACTCGATTATGAACTGGGTGTTTTCGAAAAAACCGGGTTCGTCAGTTACTTACTCATTGTTTGGGATTTCATTCATTTTGCCAAAGAGAAAGACATTCCCGTAGGTCCCGGGCGCGGCTCGGCCGCCGGTTCGATGGTTACTTATGTTCTCGGGATCACCGATATCGATCCGCTCCAGTTCGGATTGCTTTTTGAACGGTTCTTGAATCCAGAACGTGTTTCGCCGCCAGATATCGACGTTGATTTTTGCGAAGCGCGTCGCGGAGAAGTCCTCGAATACGTGCGGCAGAAATATGGTGAACGTCGTGTCGCGCAAATCATCACATTTGGCAAACTCAAGGCGAAAAGCGTCGTACGGGACGTGGGCCGAGTGATGGGCTGGAGCTATCGCGATGCGGATCGCATTGCAAAGATGATCCCAAACGAGCTGAACATCACGCTCGATTCAGCCGTGGAAAAGAATCCGGAACTGAAACGAGCCGTCGCCACCGAGCCGCCGACACGGCAGCTTTTCGATTACGCAAAGATTCTCGAAGGCCTGTCGCGGAACGCCGGCGTACACGCTGCAGGAGTGGTGATCGCCGACCGGGACCTGTCCGATTACATCCCGCTCTGTCGCGACGTAAAAGGCAACGACGTGATCAGCCAGTACGCCATGGGACCGCTCAATGACCTTGGCCTACTGAAGATGGATTTCCTCGGGTTGAAAACGCTCACGGTTATTGAGGATACACTGGCCCTGATTCACCAGCGCGAACCAAACTTTTCATTGAAAGACATTCCACTCGATGACGCCGCTGCGTTTGCGCTCTATAACCGCGGCGAAACGATTGGCCTTTTCCAAATGGAGTCCGGTGGGATGACGAATTTGTCCAAGCAGTTCGACGTAAAGAAGCTCGATGACATCATCGCATTGATCGCGCTTTACCGGCCCGGTCCGATGGAACTCATCCCCGAGTACGTGAAAGCGAAAAAAGGCGTCACGCCGATCAAGTATCTGCATCCATTGCTCGAAAGTATCTGCGCCGACACGTACGGTGTGATGATTTACCAGGAACAGGTGATGGCTGCGGCGAGCAAACTCGCCGGTTATTCACTCGCCCAAGCCGATCTTCTCCGGCGCGCCATGGGCAAGAAAGACAAGGAGAAGATGGCAAAAGAGAGAAAAAATTTCATCGAAGGCTGTGCGCGCACAAACAAAATTCCTGAGAAAAAAGCGAACGCGATCTTCGATTTGTTGGAAAAGTTCGCCGGTTACGGATTTAACAAGAGCCATAGCGCAGCGTACGGCGTGATCAGTTATCAAACCGCGTATCTCAAAGCGCATTATTCCGTGGAATTCATGGCGGGATTGCTGAGCAACGAAATCAATAACACGGATAAAATTTCCGTTTTCGTCGGCGAATGCAGAAGGATGGGCATTTCCATCCTGCCGCCCGATGTCAATAAGAGCGGCTTGAAGTTTACGCCGGAAAGTAGCGCATGCGTCTCGCTTGCGAACAAAGGCGACGCAAGCGGGGACGCTCGCGCTACCATGTCCATTCGGTACGGTCTTGCCGCTATTAAACACGTTGGCGAGGCCGCCATGGAAACGGCAATTCGCGAACGCGAACAGCGAGGTGATTTCACTTCATTGGAGGATTTTTGTGCGCGACTGGATTCGCGCGTTGCCAACCGCAAGATGCTTGAAAGCCTGATCAAGGCTGGCGTATTTGACTTTCTGGGCCGCGACCGTTCCGAACTTTTTGGCTGCATTGATGACGCGGTGATGGCATCCGCTGCAGCGCAACGCGACCGGATGGCCGGTCAGGTTTCACTTTTCGACGAAGCAACTGCTTCCACAACGTCGAGAAAGAGGCAGACCACGCCTTGGAGCGAGCATGAAAAACTTTTCTACGAGAAAGAACTGCTCGGTTTTTACGTCAGCGGCCATCCACTCGATGCGTACGCAGATGTTTTCGCGGCGAAAAATTACCGATCGATCGCTTCACTAGGCGCGCTGGATGATCGCGCGCCGTTCAAGATTGCCGGCGCAATTGTCGAGGTTGAGAAAAAGTTTACACGAAAAGAGGGAAAACCATTCGCAGTGGTCTGGATCGAAGACCGGGCAGACATGCTCGAGGTAGTAGTGTGGAATGAAGTTTATCTGAAAGCCTCTGCCGCCTTGGTGGCGGGCCATGTTATCGAAATTAGAGGGACGCTGGACAAACGCGACGAGATTCCCCGCGCGGTGGCGCAGGAAATTAAAACTCTTTCGCCTCGAAAGCCCAATGGCGCGACTGCAGAGCCGACCGACTCCAGTCAGCAATCCGCGGTACTCTTGCAATTCTCTCCCGCCACAACGGGGGACGAACTACGCGAGGTGCGCAGGATTCTTGCCAGCTCTCCAGGCCGACGACCAGTACGATTGCTGTTTGATCGCGCAGCTGGCAACGCGCTACGTCTTGATGCGGGCGCAGAGTTTAGTGTCAATCTCACGCGGGAGCTTGAGGATAGGCTTTCGCGTTGGCTCGTGACAGAGAAGTCGTAGCAACGCTTGCGCCCTGCGTAACCCTGAGACGTACCTGAACTACTTTCCCCGCGTGTCATGCTGAGCGAAGCGAAGCACTTCACCCAGGAAGAGTAGATCACGCTCAGACGAGGAGTTTTCCACGGTGGCGATGCGGGGTCCCTCGCGTCGTTCGGGATGACGCAAGAGAACCCGGGCTGAATTAGAAATACGAGGCGACCCACACGGTACTAGCGTTCTTTTGTGCTTTTTTTGGGGCGAGGTGTCGCTGCGGGATGCGTTTCCAGTCGCGGAAGGGCTCCCAGCAATAATGTCGCGCTTCCCAAGGCGCTGCCTGAGAAACAGAGCGGAAATTCCCGGATGATGCCGTGTGGATCTGGGACGACGGAGGATTCTGCGATCATTCGCTCTCTTAGAGCGATGGTCCAGTTGGGTTGAAAGAGGGCTCCGCTGAACTGTAACTCTGCAACAGCGGGCGCAAGAGTGAACGGCACCGACGCAAATTCGATCTTGTTCGCGCAGTCGATCGGGTGGGACGTTAGATCAAAGATCGGCATCGCTCCGCTTATCCTCAACGTCACATTATTCGAATCCTGAAAGTCGATCTCTCCGCGAAGTGAGAGATCCGTATCTTTCGTCGCAACATTGAGAAAATCTATCGACGCGCGATCGCCTCCCAAAATGATATGAGCGCTTGCTTCGGTAAGGTTGATAGGACCTGCCTTCTCGCGCGACAGCTTTCCGTTCACCAACTGGATGTCACCATCAAGATAGGGATGTTGCAACGTTTGGGAGAGCGAAACATTCCCGCTCAGAATGCCGTCGGTGAAAACTTGTGGATGAAAAATCTGAGGGGCGTTCGCGAGGAAAATGGATGGAAAGTTGAGCGTGATATTCAAGGGCGATATCCGAAAGACGTTCCAATCCGTCCCGATTCGCAAAGGAAAGTTCGCTGTAAAGCTTATCGGACTGGAATTGGACATGTGAATCACGCCGCGCACATCCCAGTTATTGGAATCGATAGTTGCCTGAACATCCGATGGGACGGGGTTTGGTTTTTCGCCGGCTCCGCGCGGAACCGACAGATAATCGAGCAAGTTATTCAATCTGGCTTCGAGCGTTCCCGAATAGTTGTGGTCGTGCGACAGATCAATTTTGCCTTGTCCGCTGAGTGAATCGTTTTTGCGCGTCATCGCCAGTTGTTCGATCTCCAGATCCGTTGCTTTCAAAGTCAGTTTCGCGCTCAGGTTATCGATAGCAGTTTTGAAAAATGTGAGCGACGCGCCCTCGACCACCAGATGGCCGCCAAATTTGCGGTCGCGGGTGTCCATCGCTCCATCGATTGTGATTTTGCCTGCAAAGTCGCCGGCGTTCGCGCCAAACAGAGACGCGAACTCGCCCAGCTGATCGATCGACGCGGAAATGTTGCCGCGAAAATCCGGACTGAGCCAGCCGGATGCGCTTGTGGGAAATGCAGCTTCACCGCTTAAAGTGAACTGATTTGCTTGTTGTTTGATATACAGCTGCTGCAGCTGAATCCGCCGATTATACACCGCTGCGCCGAGCATGATTGCCTCGGCCGTGCGATTGCGCCAGGTAAGCCCGGTCAGTTCGCTCCAAAGCGACGCGGTCACCCGATCGGGTTCGGCAAGATTTCCGCGAAAAGTGAAGTTGCCGGCGTGGAGTAAGCCGCTGATGCGGTCGGCGAATCCGAAAGCTTCCGAAGTTTGCTCGAGAGAAATGTCGGTAGCTCCGCCGGCGATTTTCCAATTGGAATGCTGGGAACGCCATTCGTGCGAAATGGTTCCGCGAATCTTTCCGCCGAACGCGTCAGTGTCGAACTGCAATCCCACGCGTTGGTTCCCCAGTCGCGACAAATCTGCCGTAGCGGACTGCAGGTCCAGGCCCTGAGTTAACGTGAGCCCCGCGATTGTCAGATGATCATCTTCCCAATGAGTCGCGCCGTGCAATTGCGAAAATGTCTGATGAAACCACGGCGACGCGATCATGACCTCGGCAGCGCTGAAACGACCTGCTTCGGTCTGATTCGTCGATAGAAATCCGTTTCGCAGCAGAATAAGCGTCGGCCCATTTTCGATCCGCACCTCGGAGTCAGTGACGGTCAGATTCTCGGGGAGCATTCGGTGCAGTGTTGCCCATCCGCGCCGGGTTATTGCTCGCACAGTTGGATTGCTTCGACGCAATTCTCCATGCAATTCCCGAATGGACAGCGTGCGAATGGCTCGACCCCGCCTATGCAGCAGGATATGCTTGAAATCCAGGTCGAACGTCACGTCCGCGATTGTGAGATCGACGCGAAGCGTGTCATCATGCGCGTTTGTCAGACGAAGCTGTTGGATCGAAACCGGACGGAGAAACGGCGCATCGATCTTGTCGATATTAACAGTAAAGCCCTCCTGACGCGCTCTCCACCAAATCCACCAACGAACGCCATGGGAAACCGTGAATGGAGTAAGCCAGACCGCCAGCAGCGCCGCGAGCAAAAGAAGCAAACCAACCAGAGGAAGTCGACTCTTGAAGCGCATTGGCTAGACGAAGGGTAATCCTGATTGATAGCTGTTCACTATCCACCTTCCTTTTCGTTCCTAAAGATAAGGCGTAGTGGTTGCGGCGCGTGCACGCGTTCCTCGATTTGCCGCTGCAACGTGCGCTCGGCTTCGGCCGGCAAATCGCTTTCAGCTGCTTTTTCCCGTGCAAGTTGAGGCAGGATCGATAATTCGCTTTGCATGTCCTCTCCTGAAATGCGGTTCCACAATCCATTTTCAAATGCCAGGACATCCACCTGATCCTGTTCGATACCAAGGACCCGGGCGCGCGGCAGCTGCACGATGATTTCATTCGGGCGAATATCGATCGAGAGGTTGTGCTGCAGATCGAAGCCGGCTTTGACGACGAATGTGCCATGCAACTTCACACGCTTCGAACTGCCAACCCACGTGTGAAGGAGCTCGTGTTCAACTTCGATCCTTCGTGACAAAACAACGAGTTCGCTGGTCGGCGTCGTTTGCTCCATGTAGACGCGGCTGTTGATCGTGACGCGCGGCTGCAAATGTGTGACGTCGATGAAAGCGGCGCGTAAATCCTTGCCCAGCTTCTCGAGCTCGGCGGTGCTTTGTTGCGCTGTGCGGGCCGGCCAGGTTTCGATTCGCCAGAAAATGATCACGACGACAGTCGCAATGGCGAGCGCAATTAGAGTGAACGCGAGCGGCCACGAAATTCGGCCCGAGATTACTGATTTCGACATTGGGCGTTGGACGTTGAGCGTTTGTTTTACTGAGGCTTTAATCGAGCACGAGCATGAGCGCGAGCAAGAGCAAGAAGAACCAGCGGATTTCGCCCCCAAAAAATTACCGCCCCCCACACCCGATAGGCGTGAAGGGCGGCTGTTCCCCCCAGAACAATCGTGAAAAACTTGGAGCTACTAAACGAGCTTCCAGCAGACCGCAACAAAATTTTATCTAAAAAATTCGGGTGCGTGCCATGACAACAAATTAACAAATGAAAATCGACGATAAAACGAAGATTCGTTCTTTTTTCCAGGCGGGTGTTGCGCCGCAGACGGAGCAACATTGTTGTTGGAACCGAGCTTGCGGAAGCGCGTCGCGCAGTTTCTAGTTTTGGATGCGCAATTTGGATGACGGGCCAGCCTCGCGCAGCCTTGCCGGTTCATTGCTGGTCGCTCATCCCAATATGCTTGACCCCAATTTCCGGCGCACCGTGCTTTTTATTTCCGAGCATGATCCAGGCGAGGGCGCTCTTGGCGTGATCATCAATCGTCCACTCGACAGACAGGTCGCGGATCTGGTGACCGAGACGCCGCCGCCGGACCTTGCTGAGGTGCCTGTTTTTCTCGGCGGACCTGTTGGCAAAAATCAACTGATGTTTGCGGCTTTCGAATGGCACCAGAGCGGAGGGCTCAAACTCAATCACGACGTCGGTCTAAAGGAAACAAGCGATACAATTGAACAAAAAAAGATCATTACGGTTTGCGCATTCGTAGGCTATGCGGGCTGGGGGGCAGGGCAGCTTGAAAGCGAGATGAAGCAGAAATCCTGGCTTCTCCAAAAAGCCAATCCCTCGGTGCTCAAACTTGATCGGCTTCCGAACCTCTGGTTCGACATCATGCGCAGCCTGGGGCCGTGGTATAAAATGCTAGCCGCGGCGCCAGACGATCCGTCCTTGAATTGACGTGAGCAGTGAGAGGTGAGACGTGAGAAGTGATTTAGCTTGATTCCACCTCTTACTTCTCACTAATCACTTCTGACTGTTTTCCATGATCATTGGTGTCCCGAAAGAGATTAAAGAGCAGGAGCAGCGCGTCGCGCTGCTCCCATCTGCTGCGGGTCAACTCACCCGGCGAGGTCATTCCGTAGTGGTACAAAAGAACGCGGGTATTGGCTCGGGATATCCGGACGACGAATACCTAAAAGCCGGCGCCGAGATTGTTGATCAGGCGAAAGAAGTTTTCGCGCGGGCCGACATGATCGTGAAAGTGAAAGAGCCGCTTGAGGCGGAGTTTTCATTGCTGCGCACGGGTCAAATTCTCTTTACGTATCTGCATCTGGCGGCGAGTAAATCTCTTACGGAGGCGTTGCTGAAATCAGGCGTGACTGCAGTGGCGTACGAGACGATTCAGATCAATCATCGTTTGCCACTGCTCGAGCCGATGAGCGAGATCGCAGGTCGCATGTCAGCGGTGATGGGCGCGAATTTTCTCGCCAAATACAATGGCGGCAGCGGAGTTTTGTTGGGCGGGGTACCGGGGGTTCTGCCTGGACGCGTGGTCGTTGTCGGTGGCGGAACGTCCGGTGTAAACGCGGCGCGAATGGCAACAGGCCTCGGCGCGGAAGTCATAATACTCGATGTCGATCTTGAGCGTCTGCGTTATCTCGACCTGGCAATGGAAAATACCAACACGCTCTATTCAAGCGAGGCAAACTTGCAGGATTTGATGGCGGATTGCGATCTACTGATTGGCGCGGTGCTGCTACCCGGAGCAAAGGCGCCGAAGTTAATCACGCGCCAGATGCTGCGAAAAATGAAGCCGGGCAGCGTGCTCGTGGATATTTCCATCGATCAAGGCGGTTGCGCGGAAACATCGCGACCCACCACGCATCTTGATCCTGTCTACGTCGAAGAAGGTGTTACGCATTATTGCGTGGCGAACATGCCGGCAGCTTATTCACGCACAGCCACACAGGCGCTTACAAATGTCACGTTTCGTTACGTGGAATTGCTCGCCGATCTCGGTCTCGAAGGCGCTTGTAAGAAACAGCCGGCGCTCATTGGTGGGATCAATACCCGCGACGGACGCCTTACTTGTAAAGCGGTCGCGGAGGCACACGGACTCGAATACGAAGCCCCTCTTTAAGGTCGTCCCAAGCGAAGCGAAGCAAAGTCGAGGATTCCCGATGCAAAATCTTGGGTAATGCCACGAGATTTGATTCGCTCACTTCCCCGTTTCGCTCAGCCCGCGGCCTTCCCATCCATGTCGCGGCTGCCCGGCCCCTTCATTCTCGACTGCGCTCGGAATGACGCTCCAATGCGGTCAAAAACCGCCTTGCTCCGATTAGTCTGTTAAAGCAATATGGCTCTTCGAATTAAAACTATGAAAAAATACATCTGCATCCTGGCCAGTGCCGCGCTTCTTGCGGCGTGCGAGCAAAAGACAGAGACAACTGAACCCGCGGCAAGCCCAGCAGCCACGAGTCCGCCAGCGGCGACCACTGAAGCAACGAGCCCGGCTTCGACTACGGAATCTCCTGCGACAACCACTGAATCTCCTGCTGAGATCTCACCGACTCCGTAAATTCATCGGTTTTCCTCTTCGCGAAGTCTTCTCCCGAGATGCTGCGGGAGAAGACTTTTGCTGTACGGCTGCGGATTGAATGACGAAGTACGAATGTTGAATCAGGAAAGAAATCCAAAGTGACATGGCGCCGCCAGGTTCATTCTCTTTTCCAAAAGCTCGCCGCTTGACGCGCGCCTCCGAATTCGAGCATGTAAAATCCAAGGGCCTGGTCCGACGCGGTAGATTGCTAATGCTCAGCGCCGCAGTGGTCGATAATTCCGGCCCGTGTCGCATTGGCTTGATTACTTCTCGCCGCGTTGGAAGCGCGGTAGTTCGCAATCGTGTCCGGCGCCGTTTGCGGGAGATTGTGCGCCGGCACCAGCATGATTTGCGACAAGATCTTTGGATCGTGCTTATTGCAAAGCGCGATGCTGCGAGCGCGAGCTATGGTTCGTTGGAAGATGAATGGTTGCGTCTCGCGAGGCGCGCTTCTATCCTGCTGTGATGCTCTGGTTGCTCCGTTCTATCATTCGCGCTTATCAATGCACGCTTTCGCCGCTGCTCGGTTTGCTATGCGGACCTGACTCCGGTTGCCGGTTTATGCCGACGTGCTCGGCATATTTTCTGGAAGCGGTCGAGACGCACGGCATCTGCCGTGGGAGCTGGCTGGGATTAAGACGCCTCGCGCGATGTCACCCGTGGGGAGGATGTGGATATGACCCGGTCCCGAGTGACAAAACTTTAACGTCAAGCTTACTCAAAGCTGGCTCGCCGTGGCGAGCGGTCGGCGTTAAGCATCTTGAATCCAGTTTGACCGCTGGGCCCGGCTCTGCTCAATAGCCGCTCGAAGACGACTTATCGGTTATGGATCGAACTGCATGGATTGTCGTTGGCCTTTGCGTAATCGGACTCGTGGCGTGGCAGATTTACATAGCGAAACAGGTGCCGCCGCGACCCGCGCCAGTGAGTGTCGCATCAGGGCAACCGTCGCCCACGGCGACCCCGAGAACTTTTGAGACATCCCCGCTGCCTGTTTCCCCTGAAGCCACACCAAAGAGCCCCGAGTCAGTTCCAAGCTTTGCCGAGAAGACGGAAACGCTGCGAAATTCGGACATCGAGCTGCGCTTGACGAATCGCGGAGGTGGCATTCGGGAAGCGATCCTTCTCAAGCAGATAGCTGAGAAAGGGCGAAACGTTGTGTTGAATTCGGCGCAAAGCGCGCCGATCGGCGCAATCATTGAGCAGCCATCCGCGCCAACGCTGCCGGAGTTCACCGCATCAACGGAATCAAGTTCGGTTGTGCAATTTGAGCGGACAACGCCGGAGCAAATCGCCATTCGGAAAAAGTTCTTCTTCGAAAAATCTCCAGAGCCGAAAGACAACTACGTGATCGAGATGGATGTCGATCTCGAAAACCGTGGGACCAAGCCATATCAAAACACTGGTTATTTTGTTGCGCTTGGCTCGGCAGCGCCCATTCATCCCAAGGATTATCCGTCGTACACGCGACTGGTCTGGTGCATCGATGGGCGGGCAAAAGGAATCGATGTTGGCTGGTTTGGCAGCAGCGGCGGTTTCCTCGGCTTGGGCCAGCGCGCCGCGCGACCCTACTACGAGGAGAGTATTCACGGCGCGGAATGGGTTGCCGTGAGCAATCAATTTTTTGCCACGCTAATGGCGCCCCTCACAGCCAAGGCCACCGGCGTATGGGGCCGCCGTTTCGACGTCGAATATTCGCCCGAGCAAAAACTGCCAGCTATCGAGGGCGCACTTGGGATGCCCGGTTTTCAATTGCAACCCGGGCAAACATACAGCGCGCGTTTTGAAATCTATGCCGGCCCGAAACTTTATCACCGGCTCTCGCAACTTCCACACAATGAAGCCGAAGTGATGGACTTCGGGATATTCAAGATCGTCTGCCAGTTTTTGCTCAACTTCATGAACCTGTTGAACAGCTGGCTGCACGATTACGGCCTCGCCATTCTGGCTCTCACCACGATTATCAAGCTCACGCTCTGGCCGATTCAAAACCGGGCGAACCGGTCCATGCGCCAGATGGCCGCGCTCAACCCCAAAATGCAGGAGTTGAGGGATAAGTACAAAGACGATCCGACGCGGATGAACCAGGAGTTGATGAAGCTTTACAAACAGTACGGCATCAACCCGGTCGGCGGCTGTTTGCCCATGATGATTCAAATTCCGATCTTTTTCGGGTTGTTCAAAATGCTGGGCCAGGCGGTTGAATTGCGAAATGCGAAATTTCTGTGGGTAAAAGACCTTTCCCAGCCGGACACAGTAGCGCACCTGCCGTTGCTCGGCTGGCCGGTCAACATCATTCCGCTCTGCATGGCTGCGACGCAGATTTGGCTCATGGCAATGACACCAAAGACGGGCGATCCCACCCAGCGCAGGATCATGATGTTCATGCCGCTGATCTTCTTATTTATCTGCTACAATTTTGCCGCGGCTCTGGCATTGTATTACACCGCACAAAATCTTTTCAGTATCTTGCAATTTTATCAGAATAGAGGACAACCCATGCCGACATTGGAAAAAGTTGCGCCGCCGGGGAAACGGAAACGATGATGACGCCAAAGGATCTACTCGATACGCTGCTAGGCTATCTCGGTTTCGTTGTTCAAATTGAAGAGACGAAAAACGAGGGCGGCAACCCGACGTTGCAGATTTATACCGAGGAAAGTGGTCGACTGATTGGCCGCAACGGCGAGACGCTCGAGGCTATTCAGTTTTTGCTCAATCGACTGCTGCAAGCCAGGGACAAGGACGCTGAAAAAGTCATCGTCGATTGTGAGCATTACCGCTCCATGCGCGAAGATCGCATCGTGCAACGAGTTCGGGAGTTAGCGGAACGTGTCCGCATAACCGGTCGGTCGCTTCAACTGGAGCCGATGAATTCGTACGAACGCCGTCTGGTCCATAATGCCTTCAAAGACGATCCCGAAGTAGCGACATGGAGCCCGTCCGATTCGGCGCGTATCAAGCAAATCACTCTGGTCAAACGACAGGCAAAAAAAGAAGCGGCGCAAAAAGCACAGATGTCATCCTGATCCCGCAGTCGCGGGAGAACGATCCCGCTCAGAGTCGCAGATTACCGGTTAGCTACTGTAATAGGGCGCATTAATGGCTGCGCTAGCATTCCGAAAGCCACTCCATCGCCCGGCCAAATCACACCGTCGTAAGGCGGCGCCGAGACTGAGTGTTGGGCCGCTATTCATGTTTTACGCCTTCAATGTTTTTGCCGTCGATGTTGGCGTAAGTCTTGCGACAATAATCCGACAGTTCAAGCCAGACTCGGCGATAAGACATGAACTCCACCTGTGTGGAAAGCCAATTGGGCAGCCGATCTCGAAAGAAATCTTAAATTATCTGGTAGCGGAGTGTCGAAAATCTGAGAAGGGTAATCGCCTAAATTATGAAAACACTTACGGTTAAATCATTTGCTCTTTGTCTCGTCATCCTAGGACTTTGCGGGACTGTTTCCGCGCAAAGTGATTTGAAGCTGCCTGATGTCAGCCAGGCTGCCGAGGTTAAACAGCGCATCGCTCTGACCGATATCACGATTAAATACCATCGCCCATTAGTGAACGGCCGAAAGATTTGGGGAGGGCTCGTCCCGTACGGTAAGGTTTGGCGCGCGGGCGCTAACGAAAACACCACGATTGAATTCAGCGATCCGGTTTCGGTGGAGGGCAAGCCGTTGGACAAAGGAACTTATGGGCTGCACATGATCCCGAATGCGGATTCGTGCACGGTTATCTTTTCGAAAACAAACACCGGATGGGGAAGCTACAGCTACGACCAGAAGGATGATGCGTTACGTGTAGATGTGAAACCGAAACCCCTCGCTCAATCGGAAGAGGCGCTTGAATACGAATTTGAAAATTTGAAACCAGATTCGACGGCGGTGACGCTGAAATGGGAAAAGTTAGGTGTTCCTTTCACCGTCTCGATCAACGATGCGGATCAAACGTTGCAGAATATTCGCGCTCAAATGAAAGGCGCAGGCCAGTTTGCCTGGCAAGCCCCAGACCAGGCGGCGCAATTTTGCTTGACCAAAAAGACTAATCTGGATGAAGCACTGCGTTGGGCAGATCTCTCAATTCAGAATGAGGAGAGATTCGAAAATCTCAGCACGAAAGCGGATATCCTTAAGGCGCTGAATCGGCAGGATGAGGCGAAGAAAACCTGGGACCAGGCGCTTGGGAAGGCCGCTGCACCGCAGCTATACACATATGGTCGACAGCTCCAGAATCAGAAAAAGGGGGCTGAAGCAATGGAGATCTTCAAAGAGGTCGCCAAACGGTTTCCGAACGGAGTGTTCGGATATTTAGCTCAGGCCCGCATCAAATCTGCGTCTGGTGATTTTGCTGGCGCGCTGAACGATGCGAAACAGGCGCAAGCTGCCGCTCCCAGTGATGCGCAGAAGCAGGCTATCCAGGGGCTCATCGATCGGCTCGGAGCGAAGCAGGACATCAATAAATAACGCGGCTATCTCGGACTTGGGACGATAGTCTCGATGGGACGCTCACCGGAAAGTGCGCCGCTACGCATGATGCACCACAGGACTGAGCGCTGTTGGTGCGCAGTAGTTGTTGTTGCAATGCTCGCGGTCGTGGGCACGGCCAATTCGGCCGATGCGCCACCGTTGTTAGTTCCGGAACAAATGAGTGCTGGCGAGATTCAGCTCGCACTGCAGAAGCTCAACGTGCTTGGTCGAGTTCTTTACATTGCGGCTCACCCCGATGATGAAAACACAAATCTCATGGCGTTGTGGGCAAATGGCTCACTCTATGACGCTGCCTATCTTTCGATCACCCGCGGGGATGGCGGTCAGAATTTGATCGGGTCGGAGCTGCGCGAACGCCTCGGCGTTATTCGAACCGAAGAATTGCTAGCAGCGCGCCGTATCGACCACGCCAAACAGTTCTTCTCACGAGCTATCGATTTCGGGTTTTCGAAGACGGCTGAAGAAAGCATGCGGATCTGGGATCATGACAAGATTCTGTCCGATGTAGTTTGGGTGATCCGGAAGTTCCGACCGGATGTAATCGTGACGCGCTTCAGTCCGGAGGATCAATTGACGCACGGCCATCACACGGCGTCAGCCATTCTGGCGCTCGAAGCATTCTCGGCTGCCGCTGACCCAAATCGCTTCTCAGAGCAACTGGCTTTCGTGAAGCCATGGCAGCCGACGCGATTGGTTTGGAACACGTCTCCGTTTTTCTTTTCGAACCGCAACATTCCTTTCGATCCAACAGGTCTAACTGTTTTGGAAGCGGGTGGTTACAATCCGCTTCTCGGGAAGGCGTACACAGAAATCGCAGCAGCCAGTTTGAGCATGCACAAAAGCCAGGGCGTTGGCAGCCCGCCGCGACGCGGAGTGCGAAAGGAATATTTCAAACCGTTGGAAGGTCAGCCGATGACGAGCTCGCTCTTCGAAGGCATCGATACGACCTGGTCGCGCGTCCCCAATTCGGAATCGATTGCTGCAGAAATTGGTAAGATTATTTCGCACTTCCATCCAGTCGATCCGGCAGCATCAGTGCCTGAGTTGTTGAAGCTGCGGCAGACGATGAGTGAAATTAAGGGCGACTCCTGGGTTCCGGAGAAAAAAGCGGAGCTGGACGAAATCATCGCGGCATGTCTGGGCCTGCATGTGGAAGCGTCGACGACCAACGAAACTGTCACACCGGGGCAAACGACGACAATAAAGCTGGAGGCGATTAACCGCTGCAGTATTCCAATCACGTTACAGGAGGTACGATGTCCCAACTCCGGTGGCTCGATGAAAATCGATGCGGCGCTTCCGTCGAACGAACTCGTTACGAAGGAACTCTCGTGCAAGATCCCGGAGAATGCTCCCTATTCGCAACCCTATTGGCTGCGTAAACCTGGAACGCTCGGCGCCTTTGCTGTTGATGACCAAACATTGGTCGGCCTGCCCGAAAATCCGCCCGAGTTTCCTGTGGAAATGGTGCTGCAAGTGAACGGACAGGAACTCCGCTATACCTTGGACACAAAGTACCGCACGGTCGATCCGGTGGCGGGGGAGGTCCGCCAACCCTTGGTCATTGCGCCACCCGTTTTCGTGAAGGTCGCTGACAACGTATTGGTATTCGCGACAAAGCAGCCAAAACCCGTTTCGGTGCGTGTCACTGCGACAACCGGTCCTGTGAAAGGAGAACTTAAACTGGCTGTGCCGCAGGGGTGGGGAATCGATCCGACGTTTGTACCGATAGATTTGAAGGGAGCCAATGCCGAGACGGTAGCAACGTTCACCGTCAGTCCACCAGACCACGATAGCGAAGGGACCTTGCGAGCCATCGTTTCTACGGGCGGCCGCGATTATTCGTTCGAGCGTCTGCGCATCTCCTATCCGCACATTGGTGTTCAAACGCTGATGCCGCCGGCAGAAGTAAAACTTGTTCGGGCTGATATTCGCAAGAAAGGCGAACGCATCGGTTACATTCCGGGTGCCGGCGATGACGTTCCAGAAAGCCTGCAACAGATCGGTTACTCGGTGAAAATCTTGAGCGAAGACGATATCACAGCGAAAAACCTCGCGCAGTTCTCCGCTGTGGTACTCGGGATCCGCGCCTATAACACGCAAGAGCGAATTGCCAATTGGTTGCCGGAGCTTTTTGCCTATGTAAAGGCTGGAGGCGTAGTGATTGCACAGTACAACACCCTGGCAGAACTCAAGATCGAGCAGTTTGGGCCATATCCGTTGGAAATCTCGCGCGACCGCGTCACTGACGAAAAAGCGGACGTGCGTATTTTGGCACCGAATCATTCACTCATGACTTCGCCAAACAAAATCACATCGAAAGATTTCGAAGGCTGGGTTCAGGAACGCGGGCTTTACTTTGCTAAAAAATGGGATCCAGCCTGGACGCAGATCCTGTCGTGCAACGACCCGAACGAAAAGCCACTCGATGGCGGTCTTTTGGTTGCAAAGTTCGGCAAAGGCTACTTTATCTACACGAGTTATTCCTGGTTTCGGCAGTTACCGGCCGGAGTGCCGGGAGCTTACCGGTTATTCGCGAACATGTTGTCGCTGGGGAAATGAACTTGAGTGATAACAAACCAGACCCGCGTTCCTGGCGCAAAGCATATGGCTTGTCGCTTTCCCTTTTTGCAGTGGAGGTGGTGCTTCTCTACCTCTTCACCGTCCGGTTTTCGTGAACCGGCTGGATTATCTCGTTCTCATCGCCACGATTCTGGCGATCCCGCTTTATGGTCTATGGCGAACGCGCGGAAGCGCCTCGTTAGGTCAATATCTCAAGGGCGATTCGAGTATTCAGTGGGCAACGATTGGGCTCTCCGTGCTCGCGACGCAAGCAGGACCGATCACGTTTCTCTCTATGCCCGGGCAGGCGTATGAGAGCGGCATAGGTTTCATCCAAAATTATTTTGGGCAGCCGCTCGCATTGATCGTTGTGTGCGCCGTGTTCGTTCCGATCTATCAGCGGCTGAAAGTTTACACTGCCTATCAGTACCTCGGTGAGCGATTCGACCGGAAGACGCAGCTACTCGGAGCATTCCTGTTTCTCGTGCAACGCGGCATCGCTGCTGGAATCACGATTTACGCGCCGGCGATTGTTCTCTCCGCTTTACTCGGATGGCGCCTGGATCTGACCATCTGGCTCGCGGGCGGAGTAGTGATCATCTACACCGTCGTGGGCGGGACCAAGATTGTAAGCATCACCCAACGATACCAGATGATCGTGATCTTGGTCGGCATGGCGATTGCATTTGCGGTCGTGGTTTACCGGCTATCGCCCGACCTGTCGTTTGAACATACGCTGTCGGTCGCGGGCAAAATGGGCAAGCTGGAAGCAGTCGATTTCTCGGTCGATCCGCATAAGCGCTATACATTCTGGTCGGGTCTGATTGGAGGCTTCTTTCTCGCGCTTTCCTACTTCGGAGCGGATCAATCGCAGGTACAACGATATCTCGCGGGAGGCTCGCTCAAGGAGAGCCGTCTCGGATTGCTGTTCAATGCCGCGGTGAAAGTGCCGATGCAATTTTTCATTCTGCTGCTAGGCGCGCTTGTTTTCATGTTTTATCAATTCGAAAAGCCGCCGGCTTATTTCAATCAGCCTGCGTACCAACGTGCGATGGCGAGCGGCTACGCGCCGCAGTTAGAAGCGTTGCAAACGCAATCCGATGACGTATTCACCCAAAAACGCGCTGCTATTCGGGCGCTTTCCAGTGCATCGTCAAGCGAGCGCGATCAGGCAACGACCAAGCTTCGCGAACTCGATGCGCAGGCGCATGAATTGCGTAATCGAACCAAGGCAGTTCTCGGACAAGCGGGCGTTGATCCAAAAAGCAAGGAGTCGGATTACGTATTTATTACTTTTATTCTTCAACAGATGCCGCACGGAATTGTCGGATTACTGATCGCAGTGATCTTGTGCGCGACCATGTCGGCGACGTCAGCAATTCTGAATGCTCTCGGTTCCACCACCGCGATCGATTTTTATCGTCCGTTGATTCGCCCACACGCGACGGATCACCATTATGTCGTCGCGGCGAAAGCGCTAACCGCGGCGTGGGGATTGATGGCGATCGGCGTCGCTTCGTTTGCAAGTCTGGTCGAAAATCTAATCGAAGCGGGCAACATTCTGGGCTCGGTGTTTTATGGCAGTATTCTCGGTCTTTTTCTAGCAGGTTTCTTTATTCGTCGAGTTTCGGGATCCCCCGTGTTTTTCGCGGCGCTCCTTGCACAAATGCTGGTGTTCGTCCTGTTCGCTACAACGAATATCGGATACCTCTGGTACAATTTTATCGGATGCGCGGCGGTGCTGATCCTGGCGCCGGTCCTGCAGCAAACCATCTTTCGCGGTACGGAAGTTCCGGCCGGGGTATGAAATTCATTCTGGACGATGGATCACCCGATTATTTGTTTCGGCCAGCAACCGTGCGGATTTTTTCCAAAACGATTTTTGTTCGCCAAGATTACGGCGGCCCGTCGGCTTCAAAAGGAAATCGGGGGAGAAATCGTCTTTTTCTTTCATGACAGCGATCACGACCCGCGCGAGACAATTACCATTTTGCGAGACCAAAACAACAACCAGGAAGTGGCCCTGAACTTTCAGTTTGAAAATCGGATTCAAAAGCAGTTTTCGCCGCTATATGCCAAACGCGTCCTTCCGGAATGGCAGGAGAAAACTGCGCGCCAACTTCCAAATTATGTGGAGCAGTCTCTGGTCACGCAATTTAAGGAGACCAAATGTTCGAATGTCGCCGACTTTTGTCTCGAGATGTACAAACGAATGGGGTTGCTCGAAGGTGTGCGAGTAGAGCGATCCAGTACACCGGAATTCCGGGCGCGTGCTGTTACAGTCTCAGATTATTTTGTCGATCAGCCTTATGAAGGAGAAATGGTTCGCGCCCGTTACCGCTACGGGAAATTGTTGCTGCATAAGGGAGGCGGTCGGTTTTTAGAAATTCCCGGAGACGAATTTGGTCCGGAGCAAATCAGCCCGACCCGCGACACGCGTTTCCGTTGGATGCAATCAGTAATTCGATGCACTCATTACGTCGCTGGTGCGAGCGAGCAGCATTACGTTAACAAGGAAGACGCTCCCGACGTGAAATTCATCACACGCGACGAGATTTCCGACTTCGACAGAGCTTATACGGGGCTGTAATGGAATCGGCACCGCTTAAAATTGGGATCGCATGTTTTCCGCTGATTGGCGGGAGCGGGATTTTGGCGACGGCCCTCGGGTCGGAACTGGCGCGCCGCGGGCATGAAGTTTACTTCTTTAGTTACGCGTTACCCGTTCGACTGGACCTGCCGCAGGAGGGCCTTCACTTCCATCGGATTGTATTTGCGGACAACACCTTATTTCCGTGTCCCGATTACACTCTGCCGCTCGCAGTGAAAATGGCGGAGGTGGCGCGTTCACAGCGGCTCGATCTTTTTCACGTTCATTACGCAGTGCCACATGCGCTGGCCGCCTGTCTAGCCTCGCAAATCGTAGGAACGTCAGCTCCGCGCATCGTCACAACTTTGCATGGGAGCGATACCACTCTGCTCGGCCAGGATCCCGATTACCGCACCGCCATCGAGCATGCCCTCGTGCATTCCGACGCGGTCACGGCAGTATCAGAAAGTCTTCGGAAACAAACCCAGGAAATCTTTCGTTTGAAACGACCGATTGAAGTGATTCCAAATTTCTTCACTCCGAATAAACCAAAGAGAACCCGCGAAGAAATTCGACGTGATTTCGGCATCGACGACAAATTTCTTGTGCTGCACATGTCGAATTTGCGACCCGTTAAACGCATCGACCTACTGCTGCGCACGATTGCTTTGTCGAAGAACCGGGCGCGCCTTCGTTTGTTCATTTTAGCAGGCGGCCCTTTTGACCCTTACGAGGGACTGGTCGACGAATTGGGACTCCGCGACAGCGTGATCGTTCGGCGGAACACAGCTGCGGTGGAAGAGTATTTACAGGCCGCAGATGCGGGACTCTACACATCCGAATACGAAAGCTTCGGTTTGAGTATTCTCGAGACGGCGTTTTATGGTAAGCCTGTGATCGCCTTTCGCGTCGGTGGTATTCCTGAAGTCGTAGGGGAATCTTCTCCTCTATATCCTTTTGGCGATGTGGCTGCTGCTGCTGCTGCGCTAGACGCATTAGTCGAATCTCCGAATTTGACCCGCGAACTCGGTGAACAGAGTCGCGATCGGGTACGCAAAAGATTCTCAGCGGATCGCGTTGTCCCTCGCTACGAAGCACTGTATCGCAGTATCATTGCCGCCCGATAGGCGCGACCTTATTTAAACTCCTATTCTGAGAGTCGCGTTGTCGATTCATTCTCGCCATGGAAACGCGCAACATCTGTTCCGCTTCCCGCACGCACTTCCGGTCGCCAACGAAACTTTTCAAGAATTGGGTTGGATTTTTCCTCAACGGCATCGGCGATGATTTCACCGAGCACGGGCGCAAATTTGAATCCATGCCCGCAATCGCCTGCGGCAATCACTAATCCTTGGCGTTCCGGATCCTGCGCGATCCAGAAATTTCCATCATGCGTTTCGCAATACATGCACACGCGCGTATAGACGATTTGCGCATCGGCGAGGTCCGGGAACGCCCACGATAAAAAATTGCGCAGGTTCGCTTCATCTTCCGAAGTGACGGTGCGTTGGGAAGATTCGGGAGACATCTCGCGGCCGGGGCCGTGGTTTGCGATCTTCACGATACCATCACGATTAAGCGGGAATCCGTAATAACCCGTCGCCGTAATGTCTGCGCCAAACACGGGAAACCGTTCATGTGTGAACAGTTCAGGTTGCCGGGGTTTTAAGTGAAATACCGGCTGGCCACTGGCGCGGAAGAACTTTTTCGTGAAAGGCAGCAGATACGGCGTCCACGCGCCGACCGTCATCACAACGCGATCGCCCGCGATGCGCGTCATCCCGAGCGGAGTCGAGGGACCCCGAGAAGTTACCTTTAAGCTTTCGCCTCGGGATTCTTCGACTTCGCTCAGAATGACGGTTGTGATGCGGCCGTTCACATCATCTAGCGCCTCGAATTTATGCCGCTCCAGCAGCTCAACGCCTAACGACTTTGCTCGTTTGATCAACGCCGCGACTGAGCGCCCGCTTTCCGCATAGCCTGCTTCAACCTCAAGGACGCCATCTCGAAATAATTCTGGATTCCAGGCTGGAAATCGCCTCCACACTTGCGCTGAATTCATGCGCTCTACCTTGAGCCCGCGCTTTTGCAGCATTTTGAAACTTTCGTACTCGAAATCGCCAGGCTCCATCTCCCGACGGCGCACGAACATCACGCCGACCTCGTGATACAATTCAATTCCGAATTCTTCGTTCCATTTGCGCCACAGTTTGATCGAGCGCTCCGCGAGCTCGGTGTAGTCATTATCCGCTCCATAAGCCGCGCGAACAGCTTTGCTGATGTCGGTAGATGCAGCCAACGGATGCGGCAACGGCCCCGGATCAATGAGAATTACTTGATGGCCGCGTTTCTTTAATTCGATGGCGGCGGTAACTCCATTAACTCCCGCGCCAACAATGACGACTTTCGACATGTTAGAACACGGCACGTTGTAGCGCCATTTGTGTCAAGCTCCGATCTTGTGATTTGTAGGGCGACCGTTCAGGTCGCCGGCGAAGGCAGGCGGAGCGCCTGCCCTACAAAAACGCTCGGTCGCACTACGTGGTCATTCGCAGCGCACGTTCCCGTTCGAGCAAGGTCGGATGCGAATAATAAAAGCTGCTGTAGAGCGGGTGGGGAGTGAGATTGCTCAGGTTTTTCTCGCTCAATTTCCGCAATGCTTGAATTAGCGATTGCGTCTCACCCATCGCCCCACGGGCGAAAGCATCCGCCTCAAATTCAAAACGGCGTGACCAGCTGTGAATGAACGGCGAAGCCCAGAAAGTGATCGTTCCCGCCACCAGCGAAAACAGCAGTATCGCAGGAACCACATTTATGGCGGCAAACCCTCCCTGATATGCGAAACCGAACGCGTGATAAAACCACTGCTGACGCGCAAGCCACGCGATCACGGCGAATGCGAGAAAAACACCAGCGACGGAAACGCTGAGCATCTTAATTACGTGGCGCTTCTTGCAATGGCCAACTTCATGTGCGAGCACGGACTCGAGTTCCGCATGGGTGAGCTGTCCGATCAATGTGTCGAAGAGGACGATCTTTCGAAAACTTCCGAGCCCGGTAAAGAACGCATTGGAGTGGCGCGAGCATTTGCTGCCATCCATCACTTCGATTCTACGCGCGGGAAAATCGGTTCGTTGCGCCAATGCAATCAGGCGTTCGCGTAACTCCCCTTCCGGCAGCGGGGTGAACTTGTTGAAAAGCGGCATGATGATCGCGGGCGCGATTAGCATCAAAAGCAATTGAAAGGTGATAACAACCACCGTCGCCCAGAGCCACCAGCTAGCGCCGGTCCATTCGATCATTGTCAATACCAGCACTAGCAACGGATAACCGAGCAGCACTGCGAGCAGCAATCCTTTGATACGATCGACGATCCAGGTCTTTAATGTGGTAGTGTTGAAGCCGAATCGCTCTTCGACTCTGAATTGCGCGTACCAATCGAACGGTAATGCGGGCACGCTCACCGCAATGCCCACGACGAAAAGAAATCCGGCCATTGCCCAGACCGAACTGCCAAAGTTCGCGCTGAATTTTTCAAACGCCCATGGCAATACGCCGCTAAAAAGCACTGCCATGAGTATTGCCGCATCGAACTCGTTGACGATGTCTCCAAAGTGGCTTTTGGCCAGCGTGTAATCAATCGAACGGCGATACTTCGGCTCGTCAATTATCCCGTGAAATACAGTCGGCACTTCATTCGCGTGTGCACAGACATGACTTCGGTTCAATCGGCTGAGCCACAATTCAGCAAAGACGCGCCCAAGAATCAGAAGCAAAGCAATGACGGCGAACGGCTGCATCCAAAGCCATTCTAGTATGTCATTCTGAGCGAAGCGAAAAATGGAGCGAGTGGGATGAGCGACATGGACGGCAAAGCCGCACAGGGTAGCGGCGAGTGAGTCGGGAGACGAACGAGTTCAATCTCAGTTCGTGATCAGAACCGGAGCTAAACCGAAATATTCAGAGATGTTTCGCATCGCTCAACATGATAGAGGATTCACGAGATCGCGAAGAGCTTCCGATAGTAGCGGTACCAATCGCTCTGAAAGCGTTCGGCAAGATCGTACTTTCTTTTCAAGTCTAGAAAATGTTTGAACTGCGGGTAGCATGCCAGGACCTGCTCTGGCTTTGCGAGTTTATGGTAGGTCAGATAATAGCTTCCGCCCCGGGTTATCGCCAAATCAATCAAGCCGCGAAAGGCGCGCGCGGACGTTTCAAATCCGTCCGATGTATGAAACGTGAGCAGGTTGAAGATGATGCATGCGTAAGGCTCCTTGGCCCAAGCGAGGAAGCTCTCATCGTCTTTTTCAATTAAGCGGACCGTACCGTAGATGACGACTGTGCGGTTCGAGCGCAACAACTCTGCCGCCTGTGCCAGAAACTTGGGAAGGTCGGGGCGAGGGACGTAAATTTCAGTAATGATGAGGCTCGATTCCTGACCTCCGATCTGTTCGCGGATCTTTTGCGCATAATTAGGCAGATAGGCGCTTAGTTGGTTCGTGTCGGACCAATAGGTCTGTCCGTTTGTCGACAAGTAGTAATCGCTGTAACGCTTGAACGCTTTCCCGCGATCCGTGTAAGCCAACCGCAATAACTCCAGCCAGTCGTCGTCGCGTAACTCTTTCTTAGCGACAATCGGTTCGTGCACATCGATTGGTTCGTAACAAGAGAAGACGCCGACCTGGAGAAAGTCCCGCGATTTTTCATCGACTGAAAACTGAAAATCTCCGTAAAGAAACGATTGCGCTATTCGCTCTTCAAAGCGCGCGGGCAGATCATTCGCGCGAATTATTTCGACGACACGTCGCAGTTTCTGACGGGGAACGAGGCGAAGCGTTACGCTGTCGATTAACCCAAACAACCCGTAACCGCCGATGGCAAGTCGGAACAATTCATTGTTTTCGGCGCGCGAACAATGAACCGATTTTCCATCGGCGTTAACCAGGGTGAACGATTCAACGTTGGAAATAAGCGGCTTCATCGCCAACCCACGCCCATGCACGTTCGAGGAAAGACTCCCACCAAGCGTAAATGTGTCCGCGCCGGTTTGTTTTTGCGCGATACCCCATTGTTTTTCGGCATTCGCCTGGGCGTCCAGATAAGAGCGAATCAATTTCGGCCATTGGATGCCGGCTTCCGCTTCGATCAAACCCTGCTCCCGATCGAAAGAAATCACGCGATCGAGTGAACGCGTATCGATGCAAATGCTGTCCGTCGCGAATTGCTGGGCACCCATCGAATGTCGGCAGCCAGAAACGGAGATGGGCAAGCCTTTTCGTGACGCCGAACGCACAATCTCTGCGAGTTCGTCTCGGGTACGTGGCGTCAGGAGCGTGCGAACGCGGGTGCGATTAAGTTGTGAATGAACGTCATTTACCCAAATCTCTTGTTCTGCTGATAGGTGCGGCGCCAGCGCGAAAAGCGCCGCCGTGCGTATGAATTCACGCCGAGTAAGCACGCGAAAGTATTATCAATCAGATGAACTCTCAGCGAGGCAAATTACCTCGCCTCTTGCAATGGACTCGTTGTCCAATCCAGATCCTAGTGTGCGCAGATCATGGTCATCGAAAAATCGGATTATGTGCCAGGGTCTTACAAGACCAACAAGTTCATCTCGCGTACTGCCCCAAAGGAATGGTTCTCCTCGTCGATGCAGCCACCAATCAACCAATTTACTTTGCGAATCGAAACGAATCCGTGCGTCGCTCTGCTTTTCCATGAACGTAAATACGAACTGACTTCCGGACGCACACAGACTTTTCGATGTTTTCATCAATGACGAAACGACATCCGGGGTCAGATACATTAAGAGACCTTCGGCGATCCAGACCGCGCGCTGAGTCGGATCAAAACTGCTCTTGATCAGCGCCTCGCTATCGAAGGGAGTGGTGCTCAAATCCATCGCGACAAAGTGTAATCGATCGGCGCCGATCTTGGCGAGCGCACGTCGTTTGTGACGCTGCGTTGCAGGATGATCTATTTCCCAAAACTGCGCGCCGGGGAATTCCTGATGCAATTCGAAACTGAGCGGATCGAAACCAGCGCCAACTATAACGACTTGTGTAGCTCCATTAATAAGTGCTGAACGCACAAGCCGGGCGATACATTTCTTTCGCAAGGCATAATGCAGCAAGATTCCTGGGATCGTGACACGCCCGATCCACTTCGCGATCGGCCGGAACCAGGCCTGTCGTACGATCTTTAACAACAAGCGCGCCCGCGCTGAATGTGTGTCGAGCATCTGACCGCACAAGTCTGCTGACGTTCTCGACACAAGGTCGGAGTATTGTGGGCTGCGACGAAGAAGAACCAGGCTCGCAGCAATCAGTAGCGCCGTGCGGCTAGCTTGCTCGTTTTGCACGCAGGACGCGGGACCGGTTCCTATTCGCGAGTGCTGACAACGTCATTCGTATCCACCGCAGCTTTCGCTTGGGCGGCACGAAATTCCCGGACGTGATTCAACTCATCTCGCGGACCCGTAGCATTTGCCGTTTGCGCGGCCAGCTTCGCGTAATAGCGGCTCGCGTTTTTCTTGTCTCCGTTTTTCTCGGCGGCTTGCGCCGCTCCGTACAATCCTCTGAACCGTCCCGGATAGATTTTGAGCGCCACTTCAAATTC
>WNFW01000432.1_pt1 | contig 26572 bp, 19 predicted proteins | sample 5400131 | NCBI WGS metagenome assembly WNFW01 (sample SAMN13153362, study PRJNA577476) | soil metagenome | isolation source: 20 cm soil or saprolite under grassland replicate 1 | place: USA:California | collected 2016-06-15 | reverse complement strand
AACGATGGTATTCCCCGTTTCATCAGGGCCGCCATCATCGTCGAGGTCCGGGCTCCTCGCTCGGTTGAAGTGCCTACCCAGTGGATTATCTTCTCGAACAGAAAGGACTCGGCAAACCCCTTGAGCCCCTTGGTCCACTGCTCTTTCCGCTCATATCCGGCGATCAGATAGGGAGTGACTTCGGCGATACCGGGCATTCCGTTGTGGACGTCGATCACGTAGTCGGCGTGTTTGACCATGAGATCGAACAAGCGGGCGGCGACCTGCTGCGCGAGCCACCCGTTATTGAAGCCAGGCCACGCGCGACTGAAGTCGTAACTGTCGATCGGACTGAAGCGTTTCTTGATGTTGAACGCGGTGCTGTCTAAGACCGGGAAGGCCACGAGCTGTCCTTCGACCTTCTTCGGGTCGAGTCGACTCACAAACTCTACGACGGAGGCAGCGCTGAGAACCTCATCGCCATGCTCGCAGGCGGTGATCCAGAGGCAAGGACCCTCTCCCTTGCCGTTCAAGAGAATGAACGGAAGGCTCTCCTCGGAGCCATCTGGGTGCTCCGCGGCCTTCAGATATCCCTGGACCTTCGTCCCGGGTTTCGCTGATACCCCGTCGATGGATAGCAGATTCGACTCCTCCCCGGCTGATGGGACCAACCGCTCCGCGCTCACTGTCGGGCCCGCCTGGATGATTGACGTTGAAATGATAAGTCTAGTTCAGAGAATTAGAGCTAAATATAGAATCTCCATGCCCCCCGCCCGCTTCTCCGAGTGGTTCCCTTCGGCCTGGACGGGGGCGGTCTCTTGACAGTCATTCCGAAAACCGTTTTGTAGGAGTTTTGCGATGCGCCGGCGGTTCGAATGGAGCTCGGGGGAAGGGTTGCGATTATCACCGGTGCGGCCTCCGGAATCGGACGCGCTACGGCGCTGCGTCTTGCGAAGGAAGGTGCTAAGATCACCGTGGCCGACATCGACGAGGAGTGGGGGACGGAAACAGTCAGGCTAGTTGAAGAGGTCGGGAGCGAAGCGATTTTTATCCCGACCGACGTGGCACGCGAAGTCCACGCGGCCCGTTGTGTCGAGGAGACCTTGAAACAGTTTGGACGGATCGACACCCTCGTCAATAACGCGGGCATTGCCGTTGTGGCGAAGATTACAGAGACGACAGAGGCCCAGTGGGACAAGATTCTCGATACGAATCTGAAAGGGGCCTTCCTGATGTCGAAACACGTGATTCCCCATTTCCTCTCTGGCAAAGGTGGGGCGATCGTGAATACCGCCTCCGACGCTGGAATCGTGGGGTTTGCGAATCTTGCAGCATACTGCGCATCCAAAGGCGGTCTCATTCAGCTGACCCGAGCGCTTGCTCTCGAGTACGGAGACAAGAACATTCGGGTCAATGCAGTCGCCCCCACATCAACGCTGCATACGCGGATGCTCGATGCCCTTTTCAAATCCGTTCCAAATCCGGACGGCCTCCATAAGGCGCTTGCCAAGTCTCATCCACTGAATCGCCTGGGAACCGCGGAAGAGGTTGCGGAGCTCATGTTGTTCCTCGTGAGCGACCGCGCGTCATACATCACGGGAGCCGTCTACTCGATTGACGGCGGAATCACCGCTGCGTGCCCCGTCGCCGAGTTCTAAGCCCGGGGTGACCGTCAGTGAGGGCCGAAGCGGAGACGTTCATCGGCCAAGAAGACTTGGAAGCGATCGCATTGGGTGCCCCCATCTTGGGAACAGGTGGTGGAGGGGATCCTTACATCGGTAAGCTGATCGCGCGTCAAGCGATCTCGGGCGGCAAACAGGTCCGTATGATTGGACTAAGACAGGTCCCGGACCGAGCGCTCGTGATTGCGTCGGCGATGATGGGAGCGCCAACCGTGTTCGTGGAGAAGGTCCCGAGCGGGGAAGAGGCCGTGACCGCCTTCCTCGCCTTGCAGGAGTTCCTCGGGGAACAGGCATACGCAACCTATTCCATCGAAGCGGGAGGATTGAACTCGACCATCCCGATCGGGACCGCTGCAAAGCTCGGAATCCCGCTCATCGATGCTGATGGCATGGGGCGCGCGTTTCCAGAGATTCAGATGGTGTCTCCGACCTTGTACAACATCCCTGCCGCCCCGATGGCCCTCGCCGATGAGAAGGGCGATGTGGTCATCCTCCAACACACGATTACGAACCTCTGGACAGAGCGGCTCGCCCGGAGCGTCACGATCGACATGGGTGGCTCCGCGATGATTGCGCTGTATCCCATGACGGGCAAGCAGGCAAAGAAGGCGCTAATCGCCGGATCGATCAGCTTCGCCCGCAGAATCGGTAACCGCCTCATCAAGGCCTGGAGAACCCGAACCGATCCGCTGGAAGCAATTCTGAACGAGACTAAGGGTTACCTTGCCTTCCGAGGGAAGATAACCGACTTGGAACGTCGGACAGAACGCGGTTTCGCTCAAGGTAGCGTGAAGCTCTCCGGCATCGACGAGAACAAGGGGAAGGAGATGGTCGTCCATTTCCAAAATGAGAACCTCATCGCGGAGCTTGATGGCAAAGTACTCGTCAGCGTCCCGGACTTAATCGCGATGGTCGACACAGAGACGAGCGTGCCCGTCACGACCGAAGCCCTCCGATACGGCCTTCGTGTCGCGGTGCTCGCGATTCCTTGCCACAGCAAGTGGCGGTCCGTTCGGGGACTCGAGGTTGTCGGACCCGGGTACTTCGGCTACGACAGCCCATACTGGCCCGTCGAACGTCGTCTGGGGTAGACCGATGTTCTACAAAATCGGAATCGATGTCGGTGGGACGAACACGGATGCAGCGATTCTGGATCAACGGAACGATATCATCGCCAAGACAAAGACCCCGACGACTCCGGATGTGACTCAAGGAATCGAACAGGCCATGGCTATGGTGCTCGAACGCGCGGGCACGAGCCGCGATGAAATCCAGTATTGCATGCTCGGTACGACCCATTGCGTCAATGCGATTCTCGAGCGGAGCGGCCTCGATCGTGTCGCGGTCATCCGGATCGGTGCACCGGCCTCCAAGGCGATTCCGCCCCTCTTCGATTGGCCCGCCGACCTGCGCGAAGCAGTCTGTCACCAGACGTTCATGGTGGAGGGCGGGAACGAATTTGACGGACGGCCGATAGGCCCCCTTAACGAAAGTAAGTTGGAGAACGTCGCCACCGAGCTTATTGGGCGGGTGAAGGCGATTGCGATCACCTCGATCTTCTCACCGGTGAGCGGGGACCAGGAGAACGTCGCCCGGGAAATCTTGGCGAAGGCGATTGGAGACTCAGCCTTCATCAGCGTGAGCCACGAGATTGCTACAATCGGGCTCCTTGAACGCGAGAATGCAACTGTCTTGAACGCGGCCCTGCGGAGCGTCTCTCGGCGAGCGGTTCGTGGCTTTCATGACGCCGTATCGAGACTCGGCCTCACGTCCACTCTCTACCTCGGACAAAACGACGGCACCCTGATGAACGTAGATTCCGCTCTTCGTTACCCCATTCTGACCGTGGCCTCGGGGCCCACGAATAGCATCCGTGGTGCCGCCTTCTTGGCGGGAGTCAAGAACTCGATCGTAGTCGATGTCGGCGGCACTTCGACGGACATCGGACTTCTAAAAGATGGCTTTCCTCTAGAGTCTGCACGGCCGGTCACAATCGGCGGCGTGAGGACGAACTTCCGAATGCCCGACATGCTCAGCCTCGCACTCGGGGGAGGGAGCCGGATCCGCTACCAGCGCGGCATCACCGTCGGCCCCGACAGCGTAGGCTACCACCTGATAGAGGACTCGGTCGTCTTCGGAGGATCGACGCTCACTGCAACAGATGTCGCCGTCGCACTCGGGCGTTGCCAGCTTGGAGACCGTCGCCTTATGAAAAATCGTCCACAAGAGCTCGTGAAGGGGGTCGATGCAAAGGTCCACGAGATGATCGAGGATGCAATCGACAAAGTGCGCATTACCCCGGAACCGATGCCCGTCGTTCTGGTGGGGGGCGGGAGCGTCTTGCTACGGGGTCGGCTCAGAGGGGTCCCTCGAGTCATTCGACCAGAGAACTTCGATGTGGCGAACGCGATAGGCGTTGCAATCGCGGAAGTCGGGGCTGATGTCGACACGATCCTGACGTACGACACGACCTCGCGCCGAGAAGGCATCGACCGAACCTGTCGACTTGCGATCGAACGGGCGGTCGCCTCGGGCGCCGATCCCCACAAGACGCGTATTGCGAACGTGGAGGAGATTCCAATCACATATCTGCCAGGGAACGCGGTCCGTGTCCGCGTGAAGGCGTGCGGCGCGCTCGGAACAGCGATGTGAGAAGGGGTTCGGTGCCGACTCTGGCGTATCGAGACTTCCTCGACATCGCCCTTGGAGGAACAATCCTAGGGACCGGAGGGGGTGGCTCCTACGAGACCGCGTTGCACGTCGCGGATCACGTCCTTCGGCGCAAGACGGTCCGTCTCGTGTCCCTTCCCGACGTTCCGGACCGCGCCAGGTTGATCTCCGTCGCGGGCATGGGATCGCCGGAGGCGATGCTCCGGACACCTTTCACGATCGAGGCGTGCTTTGCTTTCGATTCGCTCCGCCGCGATACGGGTCGCTCCGCCGGGTACGTGGTCCCACTCGAAACGAGCGGTTTCAACTTCCTGGTTCCGATGACGGTTGCCGCGAATCGTCCGGTGGCAGTCATCGATGCCGATGCGGCTGGCCGAGCGATTCCGAGGCTTAATCAGACTCTCTTTCATGCTCGAGGAGTGCGGCTGTCACCCTTGGCCCTTGCCGACGCTGGCGGTCGGTGTATCGTCATTCGATCCGCCGAGTACGCGTTGGCGGAGAAAGCGGCTATCAGCGCCCTCGAGCACTTCGGGTGGTCCGCCGGCCTCGCCTGCTATGGGATGGACGGAAAGGCGCTCAAGCGAGCCTGCGTTCCAGGCACGATTACCCTCGCAAGAAAGGTCGGCCGCGCGGTGCGCCTCTCAATGTCCGCGGGCGATCCCCTCGAAGCTGTCCTCTCAATTGCGGGCGGATGGAGACTCATCGTTGGAACAGTGGATAGATTCGAGAGTGAGACGGCAGGGAGCTATAAGTTCGGACTTCTCGAAATCGATGGGAGGGCCGCAGATGCGGGGCACCGCGTACGAGTGAAGTCGATGAACGAAAACATGATCGCCTGGAAGGACGGCCGTCTTGCCGCTGTCGCACCCGACCGGATTTGTTTCTTGGAACCCCACGGCAAACCGATCACGAACGCTGACATTGCACCCGGGCAGGAAATCGCCGCGTTTGTCATCGAAGCGCAGCAGAACTGGTTGACGAAAGGTGCTAAAACCCTGTTCGATGAAACTCTCACGGCAATGGGATACACGCAAGGCTACGTCCCGGCGAGTAGGCTGGCTACGTCGTGACTCCGATGCGGAATGACCGGACGCTCGAGAGCTGGGGAGTTACACCGGCTCCGGATACTTGTAACACGCCGCGTAGTGTCCCGGCTCGACTTCGACAAGCTCCGGGACCACCTCTCGGCATTTCTCCATGACGAAGGGGCACCGGAGTTGGAAACTGCATCCGACGACCGTTTGATCCCAGTCCGCCGTCTCAAGATCGCTTGCCACGTGTTCTCGCTTCGTCAACACGTCGACAACGGGCACCGCAGAAAGGAGCAATTGCGTGTACGGATGGAACGGTCGTTCCGTCACATCCGCTGCTTGTCCAATCTCGACGATTCGGCCGCGATACATGATGGCGATCCGGTCGCTGATGTAGCGAGCGACCGCCATGTCGTGCGTGATGAAGAGGAAGGCGGTGCCGAGCTTGGCCCGAAGGTCGAGCATGAGGTTCAGGATTCCGGAGGCAACTGACACGTCGAGCATTGAGACCGGCTCGTCCGCTACGACGAATTGCGGTTCCAGGATGAGCGCACGAGCAATCGCCACCCGTTGTCGTTCCCCTCCGCTGAGCTCGCGGGGGAACTTGTAGAGGAACGCCTCGGCGGGACTCAGGCCGACGTCGGACAGCATGGTCACGACGCGGGCGTACACTTTTTCCCGGTCGTGACCCCGGTTGACTTCGAGCGGTTCCGCGACGGTTCGATAAATCGTCATGTGCGGGTCCAGGGATTGGTACGGATCCTGGAACACAACTTGCATTTCCTTTCGGTACGGGCGGAGTTTCCCAGCCCGGAGTCGACTCAAGTCTGTTCCACTCAGGAAAATACCGCCGCGGGTCGGACGTTGGAGCATCGTCATGACTTCGCCCAAAGTCGTCTTGCCGCTTCCGCTCTCTCCGACGAGGCTGACGATTTCACTCCGACGAATCTCGAGGGACACGTCCTCGACCGCTTTGACGACCCGCCCTCTTCCTCCAACAAGGGACGCGGCGATCCCGCGACGTGGATGGAAGTACTTGTGGACGCCCGTTGCCCGGACCACGAACGGCTCAACGCTCTGCTTCATGAAACCTCTGGCCGGTGCAGGAGGCATCGGGCGAGATGTTGTTGCCCCGTCTCATACAGTTCCGGACGAACGTTCGTACAGTCGGTAAAGGCCTTGGCGCAACGCGGCCGGAACAGACATCCTTCGTGATGTCTCCGGAGATCCGGCGGGCTTCCCGGGAGCGACTGAAGCCGACCCTCCCGCCCTTTCACATCCGGAACGCAAGCGAGCAGGGCTTGCGTGTACGGGTGACGGGGATCTTGTAGGAGACTCGTTTTGTCCGCAATCTCAGCAACCAATCCTGCGTACATGACCGCGATCCGGTCGCAGACCTCTGCAACGACCGCGATGTCGTGGGAGACGAAGATTACCGACCTGCTGTTCTCCCGTTGCCAACCGTGAATGATTTCCAGGATCCGGTCCTGTACGACAACGTCTAGGGCCGTGGTTGGCTCGTCTGCGATTAGGATTTCCGGATCGAGGAGCAAGGCGAGGGCGATTGCCGCCCGCTGCCGCATTCCCCCAGAGAACTCGTGGGGGTAGCTGCGGACACGACTCGCAGGAATCCCCATTCTGATTAGCGCGTTCTCCGCAATTTTGAGTGCAGATCGGCGCTCGGATCCCTCGTGCGCCATATGCACTGCGGCCAATTGCTCGACGATTCGGTGGACGGGGGAAAAGGAATTCATCGAACTCTGGAACACCATCGCGATCTTCGACCAACGCACGTACCTCATGCGCCCCTCGCTCAGCCGGACGAGGTCACGGTTCCGATAGCGGATGCTCCCGTCGAGGATGGTCGCATTGTCCGGCAGAACTCGGAGGATAGAGTAAGCGAGAGTCGACTTGCCACATCCTGATTCACCAACGAGGCCCATTATTTCCCCATCCGAGAGCTGGAGATCCACTCCGTCGAGGGCGCGAACAGCTGTCCCATTGGCGAGCGCGTACTCAAGCCTCAGGCCCCGGATTTCGAGCGTCATGCTGCGACCTTCGAGACCTCGACTTTCCGGGCAATCACGCTTGTCGAGCCATAGACCTTCCCCACCCCGTCGCCAATCAAGTTGAAGCTCAATATAAGTAAAGCCAACGCCACTCCGGGAAAGAACCCGAGCCACCAAGCGTCGACGAGATGGAACGCTCCGACGTTGACCATCTGTCCCCAACTCACCACGTTCGGGTCGCTAAGCCCGAGAAAACTCATGCCGGCCTCGAACAGAATCGCTTGGCCAATCTGGAGATTCGAGTTCACGATGACCGGCTGGATCGCGTTGGGGAGGATATGACGGAGGATAATGCGTCTTCGGGTCGCTCCTGTGGCGACAGCTGCCCGTACGAATTGGCGCTCTTTCAGGGAGAGGACACTAGCCCGCATTATTCGTGCGTTCGCGGGCCAAATCGTGATTCCGACGACGAGGATTTCGAAGTTAACGTTGTTGCCGAAAATCGCTACGACCATTACGAGGAGGAAGAACGCGGGAATCATGAGGACGATTTCAAACGAGCGAGAGAGGACCTGATCCACCCAGCCACCATAGTAGCCAGAAATAAGGCCTAGTGTCACGCCCAGAAAGAGGGACAGAGCGGCAGCAAGAATGCCGAACAGCAGCGAGACCTGGGATCCCCAGATCACACGACTCAACACGTCCCTGCCAATGTCATCGGTGCCGAAGATGTGGGCAGAGCTGGGCGGTGCGAGCTGGGCGAAAGCAATAGACATGGGGGAGTACGGGGCGAAGAGCCACGGGACAAGGGCGAGCACGACGAAGGAGAGGACGACGGCTAGGCCTATTATTGCCACCCGATCCCTGTGAAATTCGTTCCAGAATGCGACTGATCGGTCCTGCCATTCATGGAGGCGCCCATATTTCCTCCCCGCTTGCATGACCCCTCGCGCCCGTCATCGCGGTGGCGATTAAATCGTTTGCGCCGGCTGGGCGGGAAGAGCCTTTTCTTGCCTGGGAAGAGGACCGGATTTCTTGGTCAACTGACGAGGACAAAACACAGTCGGCAAGGCGTCAGGCATTCCGCGGTAATTAGAGATCAATATTTAACTCCGACTGTTGGGATTTTTTCTATAAATGACACGTCCATGCGGGCCCCAACATGGGGAGAGGGCAATGACGAGGTCCTTGGTACTTGCATGTGTGCTTGCCACAATCATATCCGTCTCGATGGTCGGCGTCATCTCGATCAAGACGGCGGTGGCACAAACCGGGACAGTGCTCGTGGTTTCTCAGCAGTCCGATCCGGGCATCCTGAACAATATCTTGGGCGACACGCTTGGATCGTTCTTCGTCCATTACAACGTGTGGAGCGAGCTCGTCCACTTGAGCTACGACCAGCAGTCGATCATTCCTCAGCTGGCTCAATCTTGGTCCATCTCGTCGGATGGTCTCAACTATACGTTCCATCTTCGCGCGGGCGTTAAGTGGCACGACGGCCAACCCTTTACTGCCGACGACGTGAAGTTCACAATGGATGCAGCGGTCGCGCTACCCACTTGGGCCATCGCCTACCTTCAGGCCGTGAACTACACCGTGGTCGACGACCCTCTGAACATCAGCTTCGTGCTCAAGGCCCCCGATGCCGGATGGTTGACCTTGTTCGCGTTTGGATCCGACTTCGGGCTGAACATCCTTCCCAAGCATTTGTACGCGGGAACCAACATTACGACAAATCCCTACAATCAGAAACCTGTCGGCACTGGACCGTTCGTCTTCGTCAACCATGTCGCTGGACAATCGATTACTCTCACCGCAAACGCCGCCTACTGGGGAGGAAAGCCCCCCGTAGACCAAGTCGTGATTAAGATCATCCCATCAAGCGCGACCACCCTTCAGGAGCTTCAGGCGGGGACGGTCCATTACGTGAACACATTCGACAATCCCGTTCAGTTTTCGCAGGTCCCGCCGATTGCGAACATCACCAACATCCAGATCTCTCATCCGACGGGAGGGGTGCTCACGTGGTTCCTGTACAACACAAACAGCACCCTCCTCAAGAACGCCACCCTGCGGCAGGCGATCGGGTATGCGATCAACCGAACCGAGCTGGCTCAAAAGGCATACTACGGGTACGCCCAGGGAATGGGCGGATTCTACCTCGCTGGCAAGTGGTACAATCCGGCCGCCGAGCTCGCCTATAACCCGCAGAAGGCAATCCAGCTTCTCGATCAACTGGGATACGCGCCGAATGGCCAGGGGGTTCGCCTGACTCTCGAATTCGCCTTCCATCCCCTGTTCGGAATGGATGTGGAGGCACAGGTCGTCAAGCAGCAGCTCGCCGCAGTCGGCATTGCGGTGACCTTGTGGTCCGGAGACTACCCCACGTGGTTTGACAAGGTTCATGTGAGGGGGAATTACGAACTCGCTCTGCGTGCGTCTCAGATCGGACCAGATCCAGATCTTCTCTGGCAATGGCTGGATCCGCACCACGAAGGCGAGAGTGGGTCGACGTTCTTCAACGACACGACGATGAACAACCTCTTCGCCCAAGCTCGGGTGATCACGGACTTCACGCAGCGGAAGGCTCTCTACGACCAGGTCCAACAAATCCTCCATGACAACGTGCCGGTCCTGCCGCTCACGAACATCGAGGATGTGAACCTGTGGCGTTCAGACTTGGTTCAGAACCTCGGACCCCAGGAGAACACGGACCGCTGGGATCTGCAGAAGGCCGGTTTGCTGACGAGTCCGGCGCCGGCGGCGCTTTCCATTTACGCCATTGCCGCGATTGGATCAATCGTAGCGATTGTGATTGCCGCCGTCGTCGTATGGCGCGTGCGTGCGGGACGGAAGGCGAAAGTGACGCGGGAGGAGGAGGAGCTCGAAGCGGATTCCAAGACCCCGGACGGGCCTCCGAGGTCTTAAGGGCCGGGCGGACGTCGCTGGGGCGCTCCCGTGACGTGGGGCTGCGGTCATGCTGCGCACGTATATCGTGGTCCGGCTCTTGCAAGTGATTCCCGTACTGTTTTCCATCGTCACTATCAACTTCTTCATCATCCACCTGGTACCTGGCGACCCGGCAATCGCCCTCGCGGGTCCCGCCGCGAGCCCGGCGTACATCGAAAGCCTGCGGCGCCAGTTCGGGTTCGACAAACCGCTCCTCGACCAATACTTCATCTATATCGCGAATCTGCTCAAGGGAAACCTTGGCATCTCGGTCGTTGCCCGACGACCAGTCCTCGACATCGTCCTCGAACGGGTTCCCGCGACGCTGATCTTGATGTTGACAGCTTGGTTTTCGTCCCTGGCCCTCGGCGTTTTTCTGGGCACGAAGACAGGAATGAGACGCGGCTCCCGGTTCGACAGAGCGGTCTCTCTCTTCGCACTGACGATTTATTCTATCCCGGTCTTTTGGCTTGCTCTCGGGCTCGTGTCGGTCTTGGCCCTGCGGCTCCAACTCTTTCCCATTTCGGGCATGATGAACACTGTCTATCCGTCACAAGGCCTGGCCCTCGTTCCCGACATCGGGTACCACATGGTGCTACCGATTCTTGCAATGATTACGTTCTACATGCCGCAATTCTATCAACTAACTCGCACGAGCGTCGCGGACACGCTTCAGGAAGATTTCGTGCGGACGCTCCGCGCGGCGGGCCTCCAGCGGACATCGACCTTCTCCCGCTACGTGTTGAAGAACGCCTCCCTGCCAACGATCACCCTGGCCGGCCTGTGGTTAGGCTACTCGCTGACCGGAGCAGTTCTAATCGAGGTCATCTTTGCATGGCCTGGCCTGGGACGGCTCCTCTTCGACTCGGCATTGGGGCGCGATTACCCCGTGCTCCTCGGAGAGTTCATCGTGGCCTCAACGATGGTAGTTCTAGTCGCCTTGGCAACCGACCTGCTCTACACTTTCCTCGATCCCCGCGTCGGCTATGGAAAGGATCTGAGGTAATCTCTCGCCCCGCATTCTCTGAGAGAGGCGGCAGTCTCCTTTCTACCGACAGGCTCGAGTCCAAATTCAATCTGATCAAGCATCCCTCCATAACAGGGCGTCTCGGCGGCTGAAAGATTGTTGCGGGGGCGCCCACACTTTTTTTGGAGAAACGTTGAGCGCTCGCGCGCCAGCCGCCCCTTGACGGTTTGAGTCCCGATTCGAGCTACGTGCGCGAAGAACAGGAATGGTTCACCTCCCCATGTCTATATTTCAATGGACGGCTTGCCCAAGTTCCAAGGTGAATGATGATCGACCCAGTGCGATCGGATTACCCGAGTCGAGCGATGGTTGAAGGTCCGGCCCGGGCGCCTGCGCGAGCGTACCTGCGGGGCATGGGTCTCTCCGATGATGACTTCGGTCGCCCCTTCGTCGGCGTGGCGAATACCTGGAACGAGGTCACCCCTTGCCAGGTCAACCTCGATCAAGTCGGCGAAAGGGTCAAGGAAGGCGTTCGGGCAGCAGGCGGCACGCCGCGGGAATTCATGACGATCGCGGTCTCCGATGGCATCGCGATGGGTCTCGAAGGGATGAAAGCGTCTCTCGTCAGTCGCGAGGTGATCGCGGATTCAATCGAGCTTATGATGCGGGCGCATGGCTACGACGCCCTTGTCACGGTCGCCGGGTGCGATAAGACGATCCCCGGATCGCTGATGGCCATCGCCCGACTCAATCTGCCGGCGGTCTTCACCTACGGCGGGACGATGCTGCCGGGTCGGTTCGAAGGACATGACGTGACCATCCAAGACGTGTTCGAAGCAGTGGGTGCCTTTGCCGCAGGGCGGTTGACCTCCGCGCAGTTCGACACGCTCGAGAGGAGCGCCTGCCCCGGCCCGGGGACTTGTGCTGGTCTCTTCACCGCGAACACAATGGCTTCTTGCGCCGAGGCCTTGGGCTTGACTCTCTCCGGAGACGCGTCGATTCCCGCGGTGGATCCCTCCCGGGAGACACACTCGGTGGAGGTCGGCCGCATGGTGCTCAAGACGCTGGAGAATGGGATCAAGCCGAGGGATGTGCTCACCTTCGAGGCCTTCGAGAACGCAATCGCCCTCGATGCGGCGATGGGAGGGTCGACGAACGCAGTGCTTCACCTGATTGCGATCGCCCAAGAGGCAGGGGTCGCGGTGACCGTCGATGACTTCGACCGGATTTCGCGCCGGACCCCTCACATTGCCAATCTGAAGCCGGGAGGGCGGTACGTGATGGCAGACTTGCACCGGGCCGGCGGCGTGTCTCGAGTTCTGAGACGATTGTTAGACGCCGGAAATATTCATGGTAATACTCTAACATGCTCGGGTGAGACAATTGCTGAGCGGCTCCGGGGTGTTACGGACGACGGCTCCCGAGAGGTTGTGAGAACTGTCGAAGATCCAATAGCGCCCTCCGGAACGATTTCCGTGCTCCGCGGGAACCTAGCTCCTCAGGGGGCCGTCGTCAAGACGGCGATGGTTACACATCTTGCGCATCGCGGCCCTTGCCGGGTCTTTGATAGTGAGGAGGACGCCTTAGACGCAGTCCTCGACAGCACGATTCGAACCGCGGATGTGGTAGTCGTGCGCTATGAAGGACCCCGTGGCGGCCCTGGCATGCGGGAGATGCTCGCTGTAACCTCAGCAATCGTGGGTCAAGGATTCGGGGAACGCGTCGTACTCGTCACAGATGGCCGCTTCTCCGGGGCAACACGTGGTCTGATGGTTGGCCACGTCTCACCGGAGGCCTGGGACGGAGGACCGTTAGCACTCGTGCAAGACGACGATGTAATCACGATAGACGTAGCGCGACGTCTCGTTGAGGTGGATCTCCCGGATCGAGAGCTTGCACGACGTCGAGATGCGTGGAAACAGCCGATCCCTCGATACAAAACGGGCGCTCTTGCGAAGTATGCGAGGCTCGTTTCTTCCGCCTCGACTGGGGCTGTATGCAACCCCTGATCCGGGTAAGGAGCCGCAGCGGGCATCCTACGATCTGATGCAAGCTCTGGGAACATCGGCTCAGATTGTTCCCAACGGATCAGAGGTCGCGTGTGAGTCGAATGCTCTGATCAGAGTTTCCCGGCCAGTCGGCTGTTTCCGATTGTCCTCAATCAAGTCATGTGGAGTTCGAATCCATTTGAGAGAATCGAACTCCAATCCGGATACCAGGCTCGGCCTCTAACGGGGCAGCTCTATCCGTGTCACCGGGGGCGTCGAACTTTCCCGGGTTGGCGCCCTCGGTTCGCGGTTCCACGAACCTCTTCGATTAGCCCCTTTACTTGAAGGAGGATCCTCTCGCTTTCTTCTTGGGTGAACCGCTTGTCGGGGTGTTGCGCTTCATTTCGCTTGTCCCTCAAGTATTCGAGATAGCCCAACAGGGGCCTCCTTAGCTTGCGGCTCTTCTCGAGCGCTTGAAGCATCTCGCCCCAGCTCAGGCCTGAGGGATCCGCTCCAACGATATCGAGATACAGTCCACGGACGACATTCTCCCCCACTCTGAATAGGATCATCGCGGCGGGGGTTGGCACCAAGTTGAGAATTGACTCCACACCGTCCGCCAGGTCAGCTCGCGTTGCGTCATCTAGACCTTCGAGGAGGTCGTCTGGAAAGATAGCCTCGAGGCTCTCGTTGCTGAGAATTGCCGTTCCCGGATTTTCGAGTTCGCGCAGAAGCGTCTCAAGCCAGCCCTTGCAATCTTTTTCCAGTCTCGCAGCGTCTGCAAGCTCCAAGTCGACTTTTGGTTGCGGCAGAGCCAAGTTCAAGATAGGATTCCAAATGGGGGGAGGCTTTTTCGGATAGGTTTTGTCTAGGTATTGCACCCATCGATTTACTTGGTTTCTGATAGCTGCCAATTTCGGCATGTCTAGAGACAACAGGTCAAGAATCGCGAGATCGCGTAAGAGCATGCTGAGAAGAACGCCCTCCCCTTTTACCGTAACGGGAATCATCTTCGCCATTCCGCATTTCTCAACGACAAGCCGGAGGTCGGCACCAAGCCGGACAAAAACTGCGACGCGTTTTCTCGAGACCATAGCCTAGGACAAAGCGTGTAAGACCAATCAAACTATGAGGGTTGTCGCGAGGTTCCAGGGCAAGACCGGCCTTCGACCCCGAAGACCTCGTTTACCTCACTTACGGTTCCCCGGGTGGGCTTCGGACTCTTGGAGACAATCGGCCAGCCGCCTCTGCCGTGATCCAACCTCCCTTCAACGCCAACCGGAGCAAGGAAGGGTAGCGGATCCTTGTCGCAGCAACCTCCACGTTCGAGGACGGCATCCCATGGCTCGCATCTGCACACGTCTATTTCAACCGCCCGGACGGCCGCTCCATCCGCGAGGATCTCAGGCGCTAACCTCGGGACGGCGCTACCGAAGGGCCGTGACGGTAGCCGCAAATGTTGATACTCGGTGTACCGACTGTCCGCGGTGAGGCCAGACCAACGCGACTCGTTCGAAATGAGAGCACATTACGAAGTTTCGGCATTTGGGCAAAGATTGTTGCCACCTCGTTGGGACGGTACCGCTCCTTTTTCACCCGAACCGCAAATACGGCAACGAACGAGGCGTACCACGATGGCCGTGGAGGAAATCGAGGGCTTCAAGCGGTTGATCTTGCCATTTCTGGCTGATTGGAAATCGTTGGAACTCAGGGCCATCGCAGAGAAGGGCCGTGATGGCCAGTGGGTCCTCAATTCGCTGCGGGTCTTTCTTGAGCACCAGGCACGCACGCCGCTTGAGGAAAACCTTCCAAAGGTCGAGGGGCTCCTCGCCGTGGACGAACGACGGGACGTCGACCAGTTATTCGTCCTATTGGACTCTCTTGCGCAAGGCGAATTGACTTTGGAAAAGGAACGGATCAGCCTCAAACGCCCGAACACCTCCCCGCCCGAGCCCTCGTTCTACACACGCAGGAGGGAAAGGTCGGACTCGCTCGCCGAGTTCGGCATTGATTCGGCCTCCTTCGTCCTCGCCTCGGGAGACAACTTGAGTGGCCGTCTACTCGCGGAGGAATTTAGGTCGGTCAACGATGCGCTCCGTTCTCATAGTCCGCCCTGGGATGGATTGGCTGACTTGCGACGGAACTTCATGGGAATCCCGAAAGACCAATCGACGAGAAACGACTGGGCGAGCGCTGAGATTGTCGCGCCTCTTGGCGTTAGGCTCGCTGAGCAGACCGAGCTGAGGGAAACGCAATTGGAGATCGTCGTAAGCCCGTTCCCGCACGTCGACCTTAAGAGCCTAAAGGCAGCAGTTGTCGGGCACCTGCCACAAGGCATCATTTCCCGGATCATGGTCGAGTTCGAACGAAGAAAGGGTCGATCGGCAGAAGAACTCCGTACGATCGTCAATCTTCCGGATGTCCCGTTGCACGCTACGGTTGTCCTAACCTACCGAGGGGTGAGCGCCGATGGAAAGGACTTGCCTGGAAAAGCTCTCTCCTCGGCAAATCCACGATTGGCGATTTTGGAAAAGATCGCGGGTGGGATTGACGGCCTCGCCGACGGATTGGAGAATGCCCGGACCCATGGCAGAGAGATCGAAGGATGGATTGCACTCGTCTTCTCGCTCCTTGATTTCGTCCCGTCCCACTATGGGTCAACTCCTTGGGAAGCGCCAGACATTGTGGCTTTTGCGAATTCCAAAGAATGGATGCTCGTCATCGAATGTACCGCGCGGGAGCCCGACCTCGGTGGGAAAACCACGAAACTCGCTACGAGAACCAAGGAGATCGAGCAGGTTTCGGGCTTGAAGGCATTCCCGGTTCTCATCACGGCCCTGGATCGGTCCATGCTCAATACCACGGATCTTGAAAAGGCGTCGAAAGAGGCGATCGCCGTCGTGAGCGCTAACGAGTTCCCAGAGCTCATTCGGCTCGTCGAGGAAGGCGCGACCTCCGTTGAAACGCGCAATTTCCTCGAGCGGCTAATTCCCAGACAGGGATACAGCTCCGTTTATTGGAAGACTTAGCTGGTTGATCGAACCTCCTACGCCATTCAAATCGAGTTCTTTTTGACGGCTAGAAAGGATGGCTGATCTAATGCTCGGACGGTGTTCGGCGATCGTCCTTATCGGCCTCGCTCCGACCAAATCCGGCCACCTTGCGACTTTCGGAATACCGTTTATTCGGGACGGAACACACATTATTGAACTCACCCCGCTTTGGGTCCTCCCGACGCGCACATGGATGAACCCCTGATTGCGAAATACCTTCCTCCGGAGTGGCGGGAAGTCCAGGCCCGTAAGCATCCGCTCAGGCAAAGTCTGGATATTTTGGATCCTCACCCATCCAAGGTTCGCGGATACCCGAGAACTACTTGTTTCGGGTCTCGGGGCGCTTGAAGCCTCCCTAGAAAACGATCGACATGCTAACGCGAAACGTCAAGAATTCTCAGGAAAGCTTCGTGACTCCCACCATCAAGGGAACATGGCGGCTGAACTTTCTCGAGCTTCTTTTTCTTAGGAAGATATCACAGCAAGTTCTATACGCGCCCGAGTTCCCGCGAAAGGGCCTGACTTCCGGTGCCGCTTGGATGGTCGTGAGGTCGAAATCGAGATTACTCGGCTGGCAGGGACAGAAGGAGCCCGCCGCGACGAAGCGCTGCGATACGAGCTGGAGGTCCTGCTCTACGGAGTGCCGTCTGGGAAGCAAATCTCGGTTGACTGTAGTTGGATTCATTCGCCCCGATGATTTGGCATTGGCATATAGACGGCTCAAGTCGTTTCTCGCCCTCAGTCCGAGTGAGGGAGACCACGAGCTTGCCACAATACGCGGCCCCTTTCGAGTGCGCATCTGGAAAGGTGGCGCCAGTGTCGACCATACGCTCTCAGTGAGCCGGTCTTGGCGAAACCTGTACCGAGAGGGACACGAAGTTCAAATCCTCCGAAAACTGAAGGCTGAAGGGTCCCAACTCACGCGCCGGTATGCTGCAATCATCGTGTTCGATGCCGATCTGGAATATTTCTCGGACGAATTCGCAAGCATATTGGATCAAAATTACAGAACGGTTTTCACCAACCGGCCGTATGTGTCCTGCATCCTGCTCAAGAAACACGTCACGGGAGAACCAGCTCGCCTATTCTTTGGAAACCGATTCGGCGGTCATCCGCTACGTCCTCGTGAAATCGAGATGCTGGTTTCGTCGGAGAAATCTGGCGAACAACAAGGTTCGAACCCGCAAGTGAAATGACAACCGGTAGAGCGCTTGTCAATCAGGCGGCGCCCCCGCGTTTCTCTCCCGGACCCCGGCGGTCTGACCAGCGTTGACTGTTACGCGGCCGCCCACAGTCTTCGGACGCAGTTCGACCCGGCCGGTAACAGCCCGCGTACGTATCGTGTCATAGCGGGCTGAACAGCTCGCCGCCGCAAGAGACCATCCCGGATCGCGGCCGACATCGACCGGACCCGTTGTGTCCGCGACAGACGGTTTGAAAGGGCCGTCGATGGAGCAAGCCACCGTCAGGCGATGTCCGCCGATGAAAGGAACCTGAGGGCGGCCGATGCTTGGGGGCTCTTTTCCCTTGTACCCTTCGCCGGAAGGTTCCTGCTGAACTACTTTCGGAAGCTGAGGAAAAGGAACACGGGGGTCCCAATTCTTGCAACGGTTGCTCCCTTGCTCGTGAGCGAGTAGCGCACGCTTGGAGGGTGGGTATCGAATAGCGTCCGTTGAACGATCCCCTGTCCTTCCATCATTTTCAATTTCCGCGAGAGGACGCGCGGGCTGATCGCCCCGAGCCCTCGGCGAAGGCCCTCGAATCCGAGGGGTCCGAGGTTGTAGAGGATCACGAAGATCTCGATGCACCACTTCCCGAACACCGTACGGGCAATTTCGAGGTTCTGGGCCGCGAGCCAGGATCGGCCCTTCCCGCCCGTCGCCATGATGTCTGTAACCTGGCTCGAGAAGTGGGCGGCGTCAGCAGCGAGCACTTGAAAGCGCTCTTCCAATTCCTTCGCATTCACGGCGGTCCCTCCTTCCCGCGCGAACCGGAGAGCAGGTGCAAGCTCTTGAGACTATCCATGGGGATAGGCCCTATCCTATTGGCCCGGTCCGGCCAACAACGATAGTACTCAATTCACCTAGACCGATGAATATGACGCCTCCGGACCGACAATCTTCAGGGGTTGTTCGCACGGATCCACACCGCAAGAGCCACGGAGGATCTCTTTATGAGCACGCTCGCCCAGGGATTTCTCACGGGCGGTCGAAGACCGAATTTCTTTCTCCCCGTTCCCTCGGAAACGATCGAGAGGATACGTTTTCCCGAGCCCCGGCGGGACCACTGTCCGATCGGAGAAGTTCCTCCGACGATTCGCCGTCCTGTCGGGCTCGCCGTTTCTTCGCTGCTTCTGCCACACTACTCATGCTCTTGGTCGTGTTCACCGGAACGGCCCGCGAAGCCCTCGCTGGGGATGCACAGCCCCTCGTTCCCCTATCCGTGACGTACGGTCCCGGTTGGGAACGGGTCGTGAATACGGACGGCACGGTCGAGATGCATCTACTCCCGACCTTCCAGCGGTGGGACGGCGTATGGCAGCCCGTCAGCTCGCTGAATCGATCGACCGGCAACTGGCCGTACCAGCTGACAGACGGCCCCACGAGCATATCGGCGAATCGGTTGGGGGCAATCTTCAACCAGGCAAAGGTGCCCGGCGCCACGTACGAGTTCCGGCCCGAGACGCTGAAGGAAACGATCACGATCCCGACCGCTCCTCCGCCCGTACTGTCCGTCGCACTTACGACAACGGGGTTGAACGTGGCCATCGCGAGCAACACCGTGCTGCTCAATGTGCCTGGAGGCCCGACGATGTGGACGGCGGGCGGATTCCATGCTTGGGACTCGACGCCCTCGCCTCAAATGTGGCCGAACGCGGTTTCGTCTGTGATGTATTCGAATGGGATCTTGAGTCTGACGCTGAACGCAGACATGCTCGCCCACGCGGTCTATCCACTCTACCTAGATCCGACGTGGACGCTGAGCTCGGCCGCCGGGTGGGGCGCCAGCGTCTTCGACAACGTGGTCGAGGACAAAGGGGATCACACGATTAAGATCGGGTGGATAGCGGACAACTTCAACGACAACGTGAACGAGATCTGGACAATCGACGCGGGCTCGGTGACATTCTCCGGCGGCGTCATGAACGTCCCGGCGGGCTCGTCCGTCCACGCCGGCAGCTCGTGGTACAACCAACGGTTCGCCTTCACGGTAAATTTCGTGAACCTCGGCAGTACTGGCTTCGCGTTCCGACACGTGGACGTCAATAACAAATACCAGCTGCTCGTCGCTGGGAGCACCGGGTTCGTGAGCCTGGAAAAGTGGATCGGCGGGGTCGGCACCACCCTCGGCAGCTTCACCACCACAATCACGACCGGTACGACGTACTCGGCGAAGATTGTCGCTTTCGGCAATTACTTCGAGGTCTGGTGGCAGGGCACCAGGAAGTTGGCCTTCACGGATCCGTCCCCTCCCTCCCCCATTAGCGGCAACATCCAGGTCTGGACCGCCGCGACGAATCCGCAGATTAAGGTGGACGATGTGCGTGTCTGGAACACCACTTCAGGCACCTTCACCTCCTACATCCGGGATGCGGGGGCCGCAAACGTGGCCAATCAAACGCAAGACCTCGGCTCCTCTACTGCCTACAACTCCACTGACCTATGGATCAATTCCTCCTCGGACAACACTGCTTGGGCGGGCTGGCATTTGATCAAGAGCACGGCCGCCCCAGGCAGTTACTCCCGGGCGCCCGATGTGGACCGAAGACGGTACTATCAGGTGAGAGCCGTTTTGCGGTCCGGCGTGGACGGGACCCCCGCGGTCCAGGAAATCGACACCTTCGAAAGCCCCCCGCCGTCGAGTATCACGGCCACGGCGAACACAGGAAGACAGCCTTGGTCGGTGTATGTCGGAGGCATGGTGAATGCGGTCTCGGGAAATCTTTTCGTCTCTAAGGCTGACGTCTCGATCAGAGCCAAGGGATACTCCCTCGCCCTCGTCCGGGCTTACAACTCCAAGCTGTCCGGAACGTCCGGTCCGTTCGGGCTCGGGACGAGCCACAACTTCAACGCAAAATTGACGTTTCCAGGCGGCGGAAATGTCACCCTGACTGACGGCGATGGCGCGTCGTTCGCGTTCACGACCCTCGGAGGCGGCGCGTTCGCTCCACCGCGAGGTTTGCATGATAACCTCGTCCGGAACGGCGACAACACATACACGCTCTGGCGCCCGGACGGAAGCCGATTCAACTTCGCTGCCTCCGGTCTCCCGACATCCATCGTCGACAAGAACGGGAACCATTTGACGCTCACATACACGGGCTCCCTCCTCACACGGATTTCGGATGACTCCGGACTCGCCCTCACGATCGCGTATGATGGGAGCAACCGGATTTCCACAGTCACAGATCCCGTGAACCGGAGAGTATCCTACACATACAACACGACGAACGTGTTGACCCGATTCACGGATCCCCTAGGGTTCTCCGAGAACTACACCTACGACCCGTCGAACCGACTGATCCTTCGGGTAGACCGCGCGGGGCATGTCGACCGTTTCACATACGACGGGACGAGTCGAGTGTCTCAGGTCTGGATCGGGTTCTGGAATTATACGACAAGTCGGATTCAGTGGCAGACCCGGGCGTATGCAATCACATATGCGACGGGCAACAAGACCACGGTCGTCAACGCAGAGGGCCCCACGACGACACTCTTTTTCAACACCTTCGGCAATCCGACGGCCCGGTCGGGTCCCAACGTCGCTGACGCCGGATGTCCATGCTCGTCGGGAGGCAATTCGAGCGGTGTCACATGGGACGGGGAATTCGATCAGCTCACCGCGACGGACGGTCGGGGCAGCAAAGTCGCCATGTCGTTTGATTGGGCGGGAAATCTCGTCGCGTTCGTCGATCCTGGTGGCAACATCACCTCTCATCAGTTCCAGAACGTTCAGAACGCCACCGCTTTCCTGTCGCTCCCCTCGAGCGACACGACGCCGCGCGGGTTTACAACGACGTACGGCTATGACGCGAAAGGCAACCTAATCACCGTGGGTCATCCGGACGGAAACGTCTCATACCTGACCTATGACACAGCGGGATCCCTCATCCAACGGAAAGACTTCCGAGGAAACATCTTCAAATCCGGCTATGACCCGCATGGCTTTGCTATCAACAGCACCGACGCCGGAGGGAACGTGACTCTCTACCAGAACGATGGCGTCGGGCGCCTCTGGAATACGACATCCCCTGGCGGCAACGTGACCCGCAGCGTTTACGACCTCGACGACCGAATCAAGACGGTCACGGACGCGATGGGCAACTCGACCACCTATTCGTTCAACGGCCGCGGGGACGTGACGCGAATCACGGATGCCAACAATTCTGTCACTCAATACACGATCAATCTAACGGTTGGCAGGGTCGAGAAGATCTCCGATCCGGGCGGCAACAAGACGACGTTCACTTACAACGTCACGGGAAACCTGCTCACGATCCTTGATGGAAACACGCACGTCACAACATACGGTTACGATATCTATCATAGACAGACGACGACCACGACACCGCTGTTGTTTGTCACGAAGGTCACCTACGACGCCGCCGGGAACGTAATCGCTCGGCTCGATGCGAACGGGAATCTCACCCGGTATGTGTACGACCGATCCAACCGGCCCTTCAGGACAACTTATCCGGGTGGACCGACCGTAGTCCAGAGCTACGACAAGGACGGGAACCTAGTCGATCGGACAGGCTTCGAGATCGAGGAGAAGTACAGCTACGACGCCCTCGACCGGCTCACCGCGAGCCAGCAGATCTTCCTCACGACGACCCTGACCTTGTTCCACAACTACACGTATGATGCAAACGGAAACCGTCGAACCATGGACGGGGATGGCGGGGGAACCAATGTCTGGGACGCCAACAACCGACTCTCACGGGAGACATCGGGAAACCTGCAGTGGACGCAGGCATTTGGAAAGGATGGGCAGCTCCTCAAACGGACAAATCCGGATGGTCAGTACACGACCTATTCGTACAACAAGAACGGCGCCCTTCTCAACATGACAAGCCGGTTGGCAAACGGGACCTTCCTGGAATATTTCACGTACGCCTATGACAAAGTCGGGAACCGGGTCAGCATGAAGGAGTTCCGTGTCTGGCAGAACGATTACTACCGACAGACGGGCTGCAGCCTCGAGACGCTCTCGTGCACCGAGATCACGTGGAACACATTTCCGAGTGGCCTGTCGCCGTCCCCACAGACCACAACAGTTTCGGTCCGAGTCAGGGGTGCGACTTATTGTGGCGGTCCGGGCTGCCAACCACCCGGTTCTAGTGGAGTGTCTGTGTACGTTGTCGTCGGGTCGACCCAGACATACCTAGGTTCCCAGAGCGTCAGCGGCTCCTTCGATATCGTGAAGAGTGGGAGCGTTCAAGTGTCCAGTAATGTCCCGGTATACGCGAAGATCACCTACAGCGTTGTCTGCAAGAACTTCAATGGCCTTTGCCTCCCGCAGTCAGGGATTGGCCACGACATTTTCACTTTCTGGTACGGGACGGTCGAGAACCTTCAGACCTACACCTTCACGAAAGAGTATCGACTGTTCAAGGTCGCGTATGCCGATGGCACCTCGACGAAGTACACGTACGACGCCGTTGGGAACACCAAGACCAAGATAAGCGGCACAACGATTACGTACACGTACGACGACAACGACCGGCTCACGTCCTCGACGGACGGGTACAGCTACAGCTACGATCACAACGGGAACATGAGGACGAAGACGATTGGGTCGTCGACGACGGTCTACGCGTACGACTACGAGAACCGGATGACGTCGGCCACCTCCGGTGGAACTTCCCTGGCGTACGGCTACTCCTCCAGTGGTTTGCGCACAAGCAATCGGACCGGAACCCGTCCGACGACCTACGACGGATACGACCTCGCTGGGACGGGAGGGTCCCCCCAGGTCACCGGCCAATACGTCGGATCCCGGCCGTGGACGCGGGATGTACGGGACGCTTGGACGGGCAACTCACTGGAGTGGGTCGACACCACCAAAGGGAACTACTACGTGCATGGGGACGGACTCGGGAGCCTGTCGTCCATGACGGACGCCGCAAATGGTGCCGTTAACTCGACGTACCGCTACGATGCCTACGGCATGCCAATCCAGGCGGAAGGAAACGGGACGAACCCCTACCGCTACACGGGCCAGGCGTACGACGCGCCGAGCGGCCTTTACTATTACCGCGCGAGGTATTACGATCCTGCCACCGGGCGTTTCCTGAGCCCGGATCCCGCCGGGATGGTCGACGGCCCGAACCGCTACGCGTACGCCGGCGGCAATCCAGTGAGCTTTGTGGATCCGACGGGTACGAGGGTCGGGAGCTGCATGCCGAACTGCGGGGTGCCTCCCGGCGTGAAGCCTTATCACCCGGGCGGAGGTGCAAGCGGCTCCGCCCAAAGTAGCCTGGGGGCCGATTCCTCCACGCCCTTCTGGCAATTGGATTACTGTGCGGAACAGGACCTCCTGGTAGCCGCTGCGATCGCCCTGGCTTTCCTGGGCATCGTCCTAGAGAGTAGTGCACTTCTTGCATGGGCAGCTTACGCAGCTGTTACCAGCGCAGTCCTCGATGCTCACAAGATCATCGAGAACCCTTCGGACCTCATCGGCGTTACAGGCGCGCTCTTGGACCTTATCTGGTCTCTTCTAACTGGACTAATTTTTCCGCTATTCGCGTATGGCTGGTGGCAGCAGATGGTTCTGGGGGCAGAGGTGGCCATTGGCTTCACTCCTCCTAGCATGGCTGCAAAGTTGATTATGGTGGGTGCCATCGCTGCAATAGGTATCGCCGGTTTGGAAATGCAAGGGTGTGGAATCAGGCTCTAGGAACCGGCAGCCAGATTGAGAGTGGAAGGGACCATGAGGACGATGGTACTTCTCAAAATGATTTGGCATCATGGAGGCAGGGTCGAGAAGAGCGTCGCGATTCTCGTTGGAGCCGCTCCGTTTTTTGCCCTTGTAATTTTCCTGTTGTTCATGGGCGTGATCATGCAACCCCTCCCGCGTTACGAAATACTCTACGTGGGCCTGGCTATGGTGTTCGCTTTGGGCAGTTGGCCCTTCTACTCCCCTGCAATCGTGAGGCCACTGAGCTCCGTAAGAGTAATCCGAGCGTCGATCGAGGCCAGGGCTTTGCCATCTGCGCAGAGGGAATTTCTGGAAGAAGTCGCCAGGTACAAGGACACACTTGGAGTCCGTGGCCAAATTCCCGGGGATGTGAGGTTGAGCTTTCTGTATGCGATTATCTATTACGGCGCAGGCGCTACAGGCTTTCTGGTTTCCGTTGGACTCTACGGAAGCCTTGGTCCGCTTGCCCCTGGGGGTTTTCTCCTCGTGGACGCTGCCATCACGACTGCATGTTTTCTCCTGATTATCGGACGGCGCAGGCGTGAACTTGACCGGGCCGAGAAGCTTGGATTCCGATTGCGAGCGCTCTATAGAACGTCGGCGTCCTCTAGCCCGTTTAGCCGCCTGCGACGATGAGCTTTTGCGTCCTTCCCGGAGACGGGAAATCTCGTTGGGAACGCACACGCCACGACGGATTCCGTGCGCTCGTCACAAACCGACAGCCAAATGAGCGGACTGGGGGGACACTCTCCGTCAACGGAAGACATTTGACGGAAGAGTGGCGGAGATAGGGAGGAATATGCCGTGAACACGGGTCTGTCCCCCAGCTGCAATCCATAACTCATTGTGCCAAGGCCTTAAACGAACCAGGCCGTTATGCCTGTTCCGGCCTGTGAGAGTCTCTTCTTGGCTAACGTCGAAGATACAGAGCCGCCAGACGAGTTGCTCTTCCAGCAGGCGCTCAGATCTCACGGTTCGATGCTCGAGGCTGTCGATAGTCTTGACTCCAAAGCTGGTTCCCTAATCAACGTAAGCATAGTGGTGGCAGGTCTAGTTGCCGTGGGAGGGGCGTTGTCGTTGCAGCAGGTCTATGAACCTAGCAGAGAAGCCGCGACATGGCTCATCGTGCTGTTGCCCCTGCTCGTTGCCGGCTTTGTTCTCGCCCTCATCTCGGTCTTACTGGCAATAGTAGCCTGGCGCCGCGCTGAGGTCGTTGTGGTCAGCCCGGGTCAGCTAACGAGGAAATATGAAGACAAGAGTGCCTTCGAGTTGCGGCGCTTTCTAATCGTGGAGCTCAGTGATGAATTCGACCAGATGGCACTCCATCGCACCGCAACGTTACGCCGACTAAGAATGGGTTTGCTATTCCTCAGCTTGTCAATAGGAACCCTTATGGCCTACACGGTGCTAGCCTTCTATGTCGTGGTGACTTGAGTGGCCGAAGAGGCGCCCAAAGAATCCAAGAAAGATCAGCCTAAGATAACCGACACAAAGCCGGATCCGTCTGTAAGGCTGGTACTCCAAAAGAGCCTCAAAAAGAAGGAAGAGGACTAGGAACAAAGTTCGCTACAGGATCCGCTGCCCACTGAAGATGGGCATACCCGTAACATATTCAATCATACACTGACTCCGCACATTTCAGGGTAGACGCCATATATCGAAAAGTCGACTCAGGTTCATGCACACTCCGGCAACTTGGCTGGCCCTTGTGATGGGCATAATAGCTCTCTTGTTTGGCATCGGTGGGACCGTTACGGTGAAATCTGGAAAGATCGCGATCAGCGGGCTATTTGGTGCCGTCCTCATTCTCGTTGCCTTCTTGTTGCTATAATGCGGCGGAGAACATGTCTCCGCTCGCGCCTTATGTGAGAGGGCGGGGAAGGGACGAGCGAGCTGCTCGGGGCAATGTGTCGCCCACCGCAGCACATGTCTGCAAAGGGTGACGCAACGGTCTGCGCAGTTGGTTCCCCTGAAAATTGGAATCTCGGCCTGATGGTCGGTGGGGCAGTACATACATAAAATGCCCCGGCTGGCGAATCATCGTTCGACCCCGATTCCCGCGGACAGTCGGCTGGCCACTTGTCATCGAGGCCTCCATTCCATAGACGAGAATGGGGGATTCAAACTCTTTTTCACTAGCCCCCTGGTGGCTTCTTTGGATTGCACCTCGCGATCGGCCTATCGCGAATCACAACGTCACTTGGACCGTCACGGTCACCGTGTGCGTAATCGAGCCCGACGTCGCAGTGATTGTTATGGTATACGTGCCCGGCGTCGTCAGGACGGACGTGGCGACCGTCAGGGTCGACACGCCCGTGCCGCCT
>WNFW01000430.1_pt1 | contig 26632 bp, 27 predicted proteins | sample 5400131 | NCBI WGS metagenome assembly WNFW01 (sample SAMN13153362, study PRJNA577476) | soil metagenome | isolation source: 20 cm soil or saprolite under grassland replicate 1 | place: USA:California | collected 2016-06-15 | reverse complement strand
CCGGGGATTGCGCCTGCTCGCTTCGCGTCAGATCGGTATGAAACCCACCGCCGACGGTAATTCCAACGGTACCCAGGGCGGCGGCGAGATCTATGCTTTCGAAAACCAAAAGTGCGCAGCGCCGCTTATCCCATGGGTGCAAGCGGACGAGACTCCGCTGCGAACCGGTTATTTGCGCGCGCCCGGCGACATGGCCCGCTGCTTTGCCAGCGAGTCGTTCATGGACGAGATCGCGTCGGACCTGCGTGTCGATCCGGTGCAGTTTCGGTTCCGTTATTTAGCCGAAAACAAGCGCGCCGCCGATGCGCTTGTCGCCGTGACGAAAAAAGCGAGTTGGCAAGAGCGGCCTTCGCCCGCGCCGGCCTCGGATGGATCAAAGAAGGCCACGGGCAGAGGCGTTGCGCTTTCCAATCGGGCGGGCACGATTTGCGGCGCGGTAGCGGAAGTCGAAGTGGACAAGTCTAGCGGCAATGTCACTGTCAAGCGATTCACCCTCTCACACGACTGTGGGCTCATCATCAACCCGGACGGCCTCAAGAACCAAATCGAAGGGAATATTATTCAGAGCGTGAGCCGTGCGCTGCTTGAGGAAGTAAAGTTCGACGCAACCGGCATTAAGACGCTGGATTGGACTAGCTACCCGATTATTAAATTTCCGGATATTCCGGAGGTCGAGGTCGTTTTGATCAACCGTCCGGAGATGCCGGCTCTCGGCGGCGGCGAACCGTCGAGCGCTCCTGTCGGCGCGGCCATCGCCAACGCGATCTTCGACGCGACCGGAGTACGCCTACGCGAAGCGCCGTTTACGCCGCAGCGGATTCTGGCCGGATTGCAACAGAAAAATCGACCTGCGTAATTGCCAAAGCAGTCGTGTTCGTGGTTCGTGCTCGTCTTCATGAGGTCACGTTACCTCCTACAGGTAGCCCTTCTCCCTATAGTATCGCTCCGCGCCCGGATGGAGCGGAAAATCCAGTGGCCCTGCCTCCGTGCTCGTGCATAAAGATTTCATCGATGGAGTTTCCGCCGCGTCATAGGGTATCTCTTCGCGGATACGATCCAGCACGCCGGCGATGTGATAGGCCAGATCGTCGGGAAATTTTTCATGCACCACGATGGGCCAGCCGCTGAAGTCGACGACCGTGGTCGGATCATTGATGCCGGCGATCCTGCCGTGATCCAGCCGCGCGCGCTGGAAACCGTAATTTTCGAGCTTCTTTAGAACTTTCTCGGAATAGGACAAAAAGATCATGTCATTTTGCACCGCCACGTCGCCCCAGGAATCCATGCCTTCATCGATGACCATGTGGAGGTCGCCCGAAATGATGCCTTCGCGCCGGTGCGGATTGCTCGGTCGCACGACTTCATCCACCGTCCCACCCCAGTCGATAAAGTCTTGCTGCGAAATCCCATGCGCCTTGAGCAGCGCTTTGATGGCGAAGTCCACGCAATCGTTGGCCGCAATGGACACGTTCATCGTCGGCCGCTTCTCGATCAATTCTTCCATCGTGCGCACCCCGAGCTTGGGTGAAACCGCAATGACGAGACGATCCCACGAAGGAAACACCGCCAGCGCGCGGAGCGCATAACTACGGCGAAACGGCCCTTTGCCGCGAACCGCCATCGAAGGGATGATCGAAGGATTGAGCCAGACGAGATCGAGCTTCCCAGTTCCCACCAGTTTTGCCCCTTGCACACCGCTGCACCACGCCGGGCTGACGCCGATGGTGAACGGGTACGGCGGACCTGACGCCGCCGAACCGCCCGGCAACTCGACCATTAAGCGAATCGCGCTGGTCAGCATCGTCGGCACGTCTTCATACAGTCCGGCCAGAATTTTGGTCGCGACCCGCGCCCGCATCAAGCTGGCGCTCATGGGTTTCACGCTGCGATCATCGTAGGACAAGTTTACTAGCTCCTTACAAAGTGATTCATTAGACGACAGACTCAAATAGTTTCCTTAGGTCATCTCGTCAGTCACGATCTGCGTATTCTCCCTCGTCCAGGACCTGGAAACGGGATTCTCGTCCTGGAAATCTTCTCGCAGTTTCTGGCAGGAACCTTCTGCTCGATCTTCCCCGAACAGATTTTAATCCGTAGGCATTTGTTCGATTGGCGCAATCGGAGTCCCGAGAGTTAGAATCGTATTGGCCGATATTTTTTTCTCCAATTCAGCAACTATCACTTCAAGTTCGACTTTGGCCTCAGCCTGTAATCCAAGACACTTTGCAATCCCTTCCGCATCGGTACTGACTCGTGATTCGAGTTCCAACCGCCAGGCATTGCCTGATTCATTCAGTTTGTACGAGTGGAAATGCATTGCATCCCCCAATCGGGCGCTCGCGAGATGCGCGAAATTAAACTCAGAGCGCATATAATCTAGGAAGTGGTTCTGAACTACCAGGACAAGATGCTTCTGAATATGTTCAAAAGTCTGGATTTTATGATGGAGCTGCACAAGCGTAGTCTTGGCGGTCATCTTCCAGTTCATCCCAAAACTTTTGGTTGATTTAACATCGCTGGAGCGTACGGTTAACCCGAGAGACTTAAGTGCCCTTTGTCTTTCAGGCCACACTGTTCCGGTGGTATCGAGAGTTTGAAACTCGACAGCCACGAAATCACGAACCTTGCCAGCCTTCGCTGAGACAAGAAAATAATCGACGCTACCACCCGGAATTGATACCTCCGGAACGATATGAAACTCATTACCGGGTTCGTGAAGTGTTAGAAGATGGATGCAGTCAGTAAATACTTGCTTACGTTCCAATAGACGATTCGGACAGATGATGATAGGTCTTTCCTCTTTTCCGTACAGAACCGTGCACGTCCCAATTGATATATTCGGCTGACTTTTGCGAACCTTGAAACACCGCGTGTTGGCAAATGGGCATGACTGCTTCTGAATCGTCTTCGGCCAATTAAGCCCTTTAGTTATTTTGGTTGGGTTTCCGAAAAGTTCAAGAATCTTGGCATCAGGCATTGGCAAGCGCTCTGTTAAAGCAAGAGATGACATCTTCGTTCAGCTATATGCAGGTATTCTTTTGATAACTCAATACCGATAGACTTTCTGCCCAGCCTCAAAGCCGCGAGCATCGTTGTGCCGGTGCCGCAGAAGGGATCGAGCACTACCCCATGCCGGGGACAGGTCGCTAAGATCGGAATCTTGCAAAGATCTTCAGGGTAGGGCGCGAAGTGTCCATCTCGCTTTTGAGTGTCTTCAGGCAAGATATCCCATACATCACTTGGCTTGCTACCGTCAGGATGGTAACGCAAAAAATAATAGCCTCTTTCTGTGAGTTCTCTAGCTCGCCCTGATACATTCTCAGAATCCGAATGCGTAGCACGTTGCTGCCCTCTAATGATCATTCGAAAATCGGCGATCTTGCCTTCCCTGACCTTACCGAGTGTTCTTTCGAGTTCATCAAGCGCGGTTTCTTTCTCACCAGGGGTCAATGCAGTCGACAACTCGATCTGCCTTCGGTACCTCACGCCACTTACCCCCGTCGCAGAGACCACAGCTCCATTTACGATTCGCGCCTTCTTTGGATTAGAACGAATGGCGTTTACATCGTAGTAATAGGACTTGGAATCCTTGACAAGGTGAAAAACATATTCGTGAACAGCACGCAATTTGTCGAGCGCATTGTCTGGCCCGCCTTTGACTTTGTTCCAGATCACATCATTTCGGAGAACCCAACCCTGTTTATCAGTGAGCTCAAACGCGACCCGCCAGGGAATCCCCAGAAGTTGTTTGTTTTGATAGCTATCGCCGAGGTTAAGCCAAAAGGATCCTGTGCTTTTGAGCACCCGCCTTACTTCGTTAAACACGATAGTGAGATTGCTAATGTACTCGCGGTAGTCGGTCTCTAACCCAATTCCGGCAACCGCGTACTGGCGCTGCCCCCAATAGGGCGGACTAGTCATGCAGCAGTCGATTGATTCACTGGGGAAGCTTCTCAGCGTTTCCAACACTTCGCCGTGAAGGAACAAAGGCCGAATCTCATCGCCGTCAAGATAGCGATAGAGTTCATCCTCTTTTATTGCCGGCGCTAACGTCCGTTTTACGTTCATCAACTACCTTTCATTGTAACGCGTGGGTTTTCGTTTTCCTTACCGAGCGTCTGGCCGATCCATTCTTTGAACTGCGGCTGCGTGAGATTGTCGTTATAGAACCCAACCTTCGTTGCCCGTGTTATAGGCGGATCGATATAGATGCACTTGATCCGCCCAGCGTGCGTGGGAAGCAGCGGCTTTAGCGCGATCAGATTATCTCCTTCGATAATGAGGTTCCTGTCGAGCCCCGGCTTCTCATTCTTCCCTAGCACCGAAAGCTTGGGTTCGAATTCCAACGCGTGGTGCGGAACCGTATGGTGATAAGACTCAATCGCGGTCTTTCCTTTAAACTGCAAAACCGGCATCTATTCTTTCACTCCTTTTAATTTACTGATGAGATGGGCGTAAGGTAGAACACGGCTGATTTGGCGTCAAGCAAAAATTAGACCGGGAACAGTTGTTCCTCTTCTTTAAGAACGGCGGAGAGCCTGCGGGAGAAATTTGTCAATCTCCGCCTCTGAAAACGTCAGCTCCTCGTTTTGCTTCAGAGCAATTCCTGCTTTCTTGTAGGCAGCATCCAATGTTCTAGGTGCCGCGGAATAAATCGCGGCTAATTCAGACTGCAAAGTATCACGGCGATTTCTAATTTCCTCTATTGATGCCAATCCAACATGGATATCAGTGAGAATAGAAAGATACGACTCGCGGATATTCCACAGCCGGGCCGCGATTTCTTTATGCCTCTCAGCTATCTGTCCCAAATCGATGTCCTTATTATAACTGTTCAACACAAGGAGGATTGTAGACAAAAGCGCGGATATGACCGCAGCGGCCTTGCTGTTTTCCGGCGAGCCAAAAAGAACGAGAACAATACCACCCGTGGTAACGGCCGCAAGCCCGATCTGCGCGAGCTTAATGAGGCCTAATCGTCTAACGTAAATGTCTGCTGTTTTTTCATGAGCCTTATGGGAATACACCACACGACCAAAACATTCGCGTATCTGGTCTTCAAGCGGCCGAATACTTTCTTGGGCGTCAGGCCGGATAGCTTGCGCCATAGATCTCCCGCCATCTCTGCTTTGCCGAACAAGAATACCCGTCTCGTTCATAATCAATTGCCTCAATAGCAATGTTGCAGCAGCGTTTGGCTTTGTATTCGAAAGAACCGGTCCGCCAGACGTATTGATACGCACCCGGTGAAAGCCAGTACTGTTTGTCTTCGTCCTGGTTGCTTAAGAATTTGAAGAAGTCGCGGCTCATCCAATCGTAATACAGATATGATTTGTCTCTATATTCCCAGTCCCGAATGAAATAGTACGCCAGAGTGTCGATCAGAAGGCCGCCTATTGGAACGCTCCACTCGGCCTTCCAAGCACGAGCCATTTTACACAAATTCTTCAGATTTCCATTTGTCTTTGCGTCTATTGAACCTATTTCGTCAATCTCGGCCTTTGGGTTCGTTGTTTTCCATCGTCCTCCAGACATCGAATCTGGAAACGTGTAGCTCTCATCTTTGTTGATAAATGCTGGGAGGACTTCGAAGGAGATACCGTCATCAAACGGCACGACAATGACGCATCCGTCGCTGCCAATGTCTGTCGCGCTGTAAGTGTTCCGAATTGACGAGCGAACTTCTTGCAAGAGAGCAGCCTGACCGTTCGTGGTATAGGCGTTGAACCGTTGATACACTTCGTGAGGGAGTCGAAAAAGCATATCGACATCACTCGTGAGGCCGGTTGCCGTTCCACGACCGTAAGAGCCCGTGTAGAAACTGTGATATGTATCCGAGTCGCTATTCCAGTAATCCAGATTTAGACGCTTTGTGATCCGAGCATACCTGTAGGCGATGCTATCCCGGTCTCTTACAGCGAGATTCCCACAGAAAGTACGAAAATCTTCACCTATTCCCATTTCCTCTTTCTTGCTTACCTCCAAGTCTTAGTCAGAACGGAATCTCCTCTTCCAGTTCTACGTGCGGGGGTTCAAGACCCTTAATTTCAGGAAGGCTCGCTCCGATGAGCCCCTGCATATCACCATAAATAATCACGGTGTTTTCCAACAGCCGCTGAATCTGTTTGTCTCTCTTCGCCCAATTTTTTTGAAATGCGATCTTTTCTTGCTCCAGATCTTGCCTCATTCCTTTAAACGTCTCGACCAATGCTTCGACTCTCTGCCTGAACTCTGGACCTGAGATGTAGTCGTAAAGCAGATCCATTTTTTGACTCTTTCCCACCAAGGCCTGCCGTGCCTTAAAAATCTCGATAAGGCTCGAACGAAGGACGGTGGCAACTCCCAATGTTGTTGAAAAATCGGTTATCCAAACGCCATCCTGATACGCTAAATGAATAACTTCTTTTGGTAAAACGGTGGAGACCAGGACCGCTATCTCGGCCTTAGCGCTTCTTTGGTCATCTTTTAATTTGCCAATCCAGTCAGTGCCCCAAGACTTTGTCCTCTTGGATTCCCAGATGATTGCGCCGCACTGCTGCCCGGAGGTCGTGTGAATTTTCTGCAGGACGTCCGCTCCCCTCTTTCCCTTCGGAACCGGCTCAATTTCGTCGTAGGGAAACTCCGCCTTTAGTACATCTTCAAGCTCCAGTTCAAAAACCTCGCCTTGAAGTTGCTGTGACCCTTGCTCAGCTTTCCGCTTTAGCGCCTCTATTTGTTTTCTAAGGGCTTCCAGTTGTGCTTCCTTTTCCCTCTCATTAAGACGGTGCTCCTCTTGTGTCTGCTTAATGGCGTCATCTCTTATTTTCGTCCGCTCTTCATCCACCCTTCGCGCTACGTCAAGCTCAAGGCTTTCTGCTTTTCCCTCTAGTTCCCTTTTCGATTGCCTTAGCTCTAGTTCCATTTTCTGTGCCGTCTTGAGCCCCGCCGATAACTTCTCATTCTGATCTCGCAGATCCCCGAGTTCTAAGGAAAGAGATGTCTCAGCTTGAATCAGGGCCTCTTTCTTGATGTTTTCCCTCTCGCATTGCAGTCTTTCGGCCACCGTAGTCTCCAATTGCGCTTTTGATTCTTCAAGCTCGCTTTCCCTTGCTGCAAGGAGTAGCTCCTTTATTTCTTGTTCGTCTTTGAGTCTCTCCAGCTCCTGATCTACTCGCCGCGCTACTTCTAGCTCCAAGGCTGCTTTGCTTTCGTCTAACTCCCGCTGCTTTTTGCGCAAATCCAGTTCGACTGCTTGTGCCTCGCTCAGTTTTGCTCGCGTTGACTCTAGCTGAACCTGAAGGTCGTTTATCGTCGGGCTAAGCTCCGCTTCGGTCGCTCTTCTGACCTGCTCCTCAAGTCTTGCCTTCTCATTTTTGAATTTAGCCTCGAACTCAGTCCTAATACTTTCTTCAAGCTGATGCTTTAGCGCTTCAGAGAGAGGAAATTCATAACCACACTGGGGACAAAGGATGTTTTCGTCTCGCATAAACTCCTCCTTTCGCTTGAGGCTACTATCATGAAGGGCGGTCCTAATGATCTAAGAATCCGTTGTTGTCTACGTAAACGCCAGCTCTCTTAATGGCACCACGATACTATGGCCTTTTAGTTTTTTAACCATTACCTCATCCGCAGTGATGAGCGGGTATCCCACTTGTTCCGCCAGGGCTACATAGAGGGCGTCGTAGATCGTAATTTTGTAGGCCCAGGCGATGGCGTTGGCTTTGCGCAATAGGTCGAGCTCGGCCGGCCTGGTTTCGAGATGTAAATCGTGAAGTGTTTCTAAAGCCATCTCCCCGTCTTCTTCGTCGGCCTTTGGACTAAACCTGACGGCGTTGAGAACTTCTAGGAGAGCAAGCTGTGGTATGAAAAGCGTTGACCGACGAGAGATATGAAGATCCCTCAAAGCTAACGCCCGGTCGCGGTCACCTTCTTTTTCATGGAGGAACCACTTCACTAAAACGGACGCGTCAACTACGTATCCGGCGTGATGCGCAGAAATCACGAGTCGCCTTTCAGGTTAGTGTCCCGAAATTTCCGGATCGTTGCCTGGGGGTCCCATTTCCCCAACTTCTTCGCCAACGTGTCCATTTTTCGGGAAGCCTCCTGCATCTTCTTCCGCTTTTCTTCCTCCTCGCGCCCACGGCGCTTAGTTTCGATATACTTCTCCAAGGCAGTCTGAATGAGGGCGCTGCGATTGGTTCCTTCCTCTTTCGCCTCTTCGTTGATTTCATCAAGCAATTCGTCCTTTAAGAAAACGTTCACGCGAGCCATGACATACCTCCAATGGGATCATTAGAGCGCACTGATAGTGTGTTGTCAAGTGTGTACTACTTACAGAGTAGCTGATCTTTATGAATTGTCAATGATTTCGATAATCTGACGAAATAACTTTAACTGAAACTACAGATCCCGCCGACGGGTCGCTTCACGCTCCCATTCAAAAAATCCGCAGCTGCAAGTAATCCATTTTCGAAAGGTTGTATTTGCCTATCATCGCGTATATAGCCAGAGAAAATCCTCTGAGGTGGAATCCCATGCAACTCCCGCCTATCGCCACGACGACCATTGGCAGTTTTCCACGCCCAAGCTGGCTCGCAACGACAGAGCGTAGTCGAGTAATCTTCCGGCTGGAAGGCGGCGCGCTCAAAGAGGCGCAGGACGACGCCACGAGCCTCAATATGCAAACTCAAGAGCAGATCGGCCTCGACTTATTGACCGACGGCGAGCAGCGTCGGACCGGTTTTATCGATCATATCCTGGCGGCTTTTGACGGCATCGACCTGAATCAGCAAGCCTTAAAAAAGATTTACCGCCGGCGCGAGCAGGATCGCCTTGTGCCGCGCATCGTCGGCAAAGTGAAAAGGCGCGGCCCGGCGATCGTCGATGATTTACGTTTCGCCAAAGCTCAAACCAAAAAGCCAGTAAAGATGGCCGTGCCCGGACCGATGACAGTGATCGACAGCACTCTGGACGAAACCCACACCGATGAGCCGGCTCTAGCTATGGATATCGCCGCCGCCCTCAATGCGGAGTTGCTCGAACTTCAAGCAGCCGGCTGCGATGTTTTGCAGATCGACGAGCCCGCGATGACGCGTTACCACGAAAAAGTTTTCGCCTACGGCGCGCGCGCTCTCGACCGTTGCCTTGAGGGCATCCAGACTCCAACTTTCGTTCATCTCTGCTACGGCTATCCCGGCGGGCTTAGCCAACAGCATCAATACGAATATCCGGAATTACTTACGGAGCTGATGAAGACGCGCATCCGCGGCTTCGCCGTGGAATTTGCCCGCAGCAACTACGATCCCGCGGTGCTGGGCATCTGCAAGGGCCGACTCATTATGTTCGGCTGCGTCGACCCGGGCGATACTCCGGTGCCACCTTTGGCAGGCGTTGTCGAGCGCGTGCGTTCGGCGCTGAGTTATATCGAGCCGAATAATCTGCTGCTCGCCCCGGACTGCGGCTTGATGACCATCAGCCGCGAGCTTGCAAACGCCAAGGCGCGCTTGCTTGTCGAAGTCGCGCAGCAGCTACGGCGAACGCTCTGACAGTGATCTGCAATCATCGCGATGCGAGCGCTCCAAGAATAAGTCGGGTTCGAAACTCCGTGTTTGTCATCCTGAGCCGTAGCGAAGGATCTAGATTCTTCGGCTTGCGTCTCAGGATGACATTGGGGAGGGATACATGAAGAATGATTTTTTTCCGTAAAAGGTAAACGCTATGGCAAAGACCCGCTACAACGCCAAGATTCAACGCGCCAAAGGCTTGCTGGAGCTCGCCGCCGCCATCTATGAAACTTCGCTTTCCTTCCAAACCACGCGCGCGGCGGAGCAAGTTCTGCAAACCGAATCGCGCATCGGGCATCAACTAAGCCTCTCGTTGATCGCGGCATCGCCGAACGGATCCAATAGCGTTTCCCTGTCCTTCGCCGCGGACAGTTTCGCGGAACTAAAAGGCGTGGCCGACGGCAAGTATTCGCTCGCCTGGGTCAACCCCTCAGTCGCGGCGACACTCGCTTACCGCGGCACGGGGCCGTTTCGCAAAAAGCTTCCGTTGAGAATCATCGCCACTTTTCCATCCTACGATGTTATGGGCTTTGCAATTCATAAGTCGACCGGCATCACATCGTTGGCGCAAATCAAAAAAGAGCGTATTCCGCTGCGCCTTTCGACCAACGTAACATCATCAGCGGAGGCAATAGCCTCAAGCCCGACCATGTTCACCGTGATCGCCGTAATCAAAGCCGCCGGCTTCACATTAACGGATGTGAAAAAGTGGGGCGGTAAAATTCAGTCCGTGCCGCGCCCGAGCCATCCGGACCGACGCGATGCGATTCAAAACGCCGCCGTCAATGCGGTCTTCGACGAAGGCATCAAGAGCTGGGGGCAAACCGCGGTCGACAGCGGATTTATTTATCTCCCCATCGAGGGACAAGTTCTACGGCGTTTAACGGCGATGGGCTACCGCACGTCAGTTGTACCCAAGTCCCGCTTTAAGGGCATGGCGAGTGACGTACCGACAGTTGATTTCAGCGGCTGGCCGATGGTCGTGCACGCCGACATGCCCAGCGACGTCGCTTATGCGCTGTGCGACGCCATTCAGAGGCGCAAAGCTTTCATTCCGTCGGATAATTTCAAGCCCATCGACGTCGCCCAGCTGTGTGCCAACGACGAAGAGGCACCCTATAGCGTGCCACTTCATCCGGGAGCGAGGCGCTTCTATCGCGAACGCGGATACTTGAAGTGAGCCACGGTTTACTCGCTGAACAGAAAAACAGGGTATGGGCCGGAAGCGAATCAAATCGAAACCAACAGGGCGCACTCCACCCTGCCCTCACTGTGGTTCGCCTGCGGTCGTTCCAATCGTCCACGGTATCGTTACACCCGCACTCCAAAAATCCATCAATAAGGGCAACGCCGTTCTTGCGGACCGCGAGGAATGGGAAGGCATGACCGAGTGGTACTGCAAGAGCTGCGGCTGCGACTGGAGCGGCGAATGGCGGAGATTCAAGAAGGCGCCGGAATCTTCCTCATGATCCCCCTAGCGTTAGACCTTCGCGCCCGGCAGTGAAAAATGCGCGCAAGACATCATCCCTAACTCCTGCTCCGTTGCAGCGCAAAGCATATCATCGCAACTAGCGATGCACGAGGTTGACAGTTTGCCCAGTACATGATACCTGACAAATTGTCAAATATCATGGCATCCGGAAACAAAGCCGCGAATCAACCCGAGTTCGAAAACCGGTTACGGGAAAAGCGCCAGTCGCTCGCTCTCTCACAGAAGCAGCTTGCCGACATGGCAGGGATTACGCGTCAAGCGGTTTGTGCCGTGGAGGCGAATCAGTATTCGCCGGCTACGTCGGTTGCTCTTCAACTCGCACGCGCACTGCGCTGCAGAGTGGAGGATTTGTTCAGTCTGAAGCGTGGCGGCGAGATTATTGAAGGCGAACTGGTCGGTTCGTTACCTCAGGGTGCCAACAAAGGCCGGGCTCAAGTAACTCAGGTGGGTGATCGACTGCTGATCCGCCCGCTGGATGGTCTAGGCGAGTTAACCAGTTTGTCCGCTACCGCGGACGGATTGATCATCGCGTCAGAATCCCACAATAGGCGAGTCAAGGTGCAGCTTCTTAAAGATCGCGAGACAGTTCGGCGAAAAGTCGTGGTCGCCGGCTGCGATCCTGCTATGTTTCTCGCTGCCGAACATCTGCGGCGAGAGGATCAGGAAAGCCTAGTGCCGTGTCTCATGGGAAGCAGCGTCGCGATCAACGCGCTAAAACGAGGTGAAGTACACGCGGCTGGTGTTCATCTGGTCGATGATCGCTCGGGTTCATGGAACCTTCCCTACTTGCGGCGAAATCTCAAGGGCATGGATTGTCTCGTTGTGACGTTCGCTCATTGGGAGGAAGGATTGATCGTGAGGCAAGGGAATCCCAAGAAGATCCGCGGAGTCGCAGACCTAGCGCGACCGACCGTGAAGATCATTAACCGGGAAGGTGGCTCAGGAGCGCGGCGACTACTCGATCGACAACTTGCGACGTCCGGCATTCAACCCTCTCGAGTCAACGGCTACGACGATGAAGTTTTGTCTCACCTTGAGGTAGCTGCACGGGTCAAATTTGGCTTGGCAAACGCCGGACTCGGCGTGCGCGCTGCAGCGTCCATTTGTGGGCTAGATTTTATTCCGCTGCAACGAGAGCGTTACGACCTGGTGATCCCCAAGGCGTACTACGAAATGCTGCAGGGACTGAGAACACTTCTCGATATTATGGTCAGCAAACCTTTTAGAGATGAACTCGAAGCATTGGGTGGCTACGATACACATGAGATCGGCAAAATGGTGAATATGAACTAGAACTGATTGTTTTCTGAATGCCCGGTTGACTCTACACGCAAGAAGAGACAGCGAAAATGTCAGGACCTAAGTTACACAAACCATCGCTCTGCTTATTCACCATACTCATCTTCCTCGGTCGTGCTCCAATGGCTGCAAACGCCGATGAATTGCTTGTTTCCGCGGCCGCCAGCCTGACTGATGCACTCAAGGAAATCGGCGTGGCATTTCAATCCAAAAGCAAGAACAAGGTCACCTTTACTTTCGGCCCTTCCAGTACACTTGCCCGGCAGATCGAAGAAGGAGCGCCCGCAGATATCTTCTTCTCCGCCGATCTACTGCAAATAGACACTCTCGACAAAAACGGCCGGCTGGAACCGGGAAGCCGCAAAAATCTGCTGTCAAACCAGCTCGTGATAATCGTGCCCGCAGAATCCAAGCTTGCAATCACATCACCCAAAGATCTATTAAAGCCCGAGGTGAAGAAGATTGCGCTGGCCGAGCCGACGTCTGTTCCCGTGGGAGTATACAGCAGTAAGTACCTCGAAGGGGAAGGCTTGTGGGGAAAGGTGAAGGAGAAGGTCGTCCCGGTGTTAGATGTGCGCGCCACGTTGGCTTCCGTTGAATCGGGAAATGTCGAGGCGGGATTTGTTTATAAGACAGACGCCGCAATTTCCAAGAAAGTGAAGGTGGCTTTCGAAGTCCCGATTGAAAAAGGACCCAAAATTGTTTATCCGGTTGCAATCGTCAAAGAGTCGAAGAAAAAAGAAGCTGCCCGCGACTTCATGAATTTTGTTTTGGGCCCGGCGGCAAAAGACTCCTTCAAAAAGTTTGGGTTTGTCATTATTGATTGAGTCAAGAGGAAATTTCTCGCTTGTTCATCCTCTCTGTCGAAACCTGGCAAATCACCTTCTTTTCCCTCGCCGTTGGGTTGGCTAGCACGCTCGTCATTCTCCCGTTAGGAATTCTGGCAGCGTGGTTCTTTGCGCGCAAAGAATGGCCGTTGAAAAGCGTAGTGGAGACCTTCGTTCTCCTTCCCCTCGTCATGCCGCCGGTGTCCACCGGTTTGATTCTGTTAAAGATCTTCGGCCGCCGAAGCCCCGTCGGACGCTGGCTGTATGATCGCGGCATCGAGATTGTCTTCAATTGGAAGGGAGTCCTCGTCGCCATGGCGGTCATGTCTTTCCCTTTGCTGGTGCGCGCTGCGCGAGCCTCTTTTTCCGAGGTCAATCCACGGTTAGAGCAGGTCGCGGCGACGTTGGGCGCCTCGCCGGTCAGAATCTTTTTTGTGATCACGATTCCTCTCGCCCTCAGAGGAATCGTTGCCGGCGCGCTGCTCGCGTTTTCTCGCGCGCTCGGTGAATTTGGCGCGACAATACTTTTGGCGGGAAACATACCCGGGAAAACACAAACGCTGTCGCTGGCCATTTTCAATTTTGTCCAGCTGGGAAAAGACCGGGAAGCATACATTCTTTTGGGGATTACGGTCGTCCTGGCATTTGTCTCCGTGTGGTCTTCGGAATGGTTGCTTCGCTCTCAAAAACGCGCCTGAACTAAACAAGCATGCTGCTGCGCTGCCGGATACCACTAGCCGAATTTGAGCTCGACATCGATGTTTCTTTTGATGCGCGGGTGACCTCGATCTTTGGCCCCTCTGGATCGGGAAAGACCACGCTTCTGGACGCTATTGCAGGTCTGCGGAGGGTCTCCGAAGGAGAAATTGAAATCGACGGCAAAGTGCTATTCTCGTCTCCTCGCGGTATTGATTTATCCCCGCAGGAGAGAAGCGTCGGTTACGTTCCTCAGGAAGGAGCTTTATTTCCGCATCTCTCCGTGAAAAAGAACATACTTTTTGGCGGCAAAAGAAACAACGATTCCGGCACAACTCAGGCGTTTACGATGGAGCACGTCGTGGATGTTCTAGAGATACGTAGCCTGCTGGACCGTCCGGTCACGATGCTATCGGGAGGCGAAAGCCAAAGAGTCGCGTTGGCGCGGGCGATACTCTCGCATCCTCAATTACTCCTACTAGATGAGCCATTGGCGGCTCTAGATGTCGGGCTCAAGGAGAAGATTCTTCCGTACCTCGCCCGAGTGCGGGACGAATTCTGCGTGCCGATCATCTACGTCACGCATAACATGAGCGAAGTGTTGACCCTTGCGGATTGGGTTTTCATGATCCGCCGGGGCAGATTGATTGCTCAGGGCATTCCCCGAGACGTCCTTGGATCGCCCCTTGCCCTTTCAAAGATGGAAGAAGACACTATCGAGAACGTTTTTACCGTTGCCGTTGTGGATTCCGACCGCGAGGGCGGACGGAGCAAGGTCCGTACGGAAAGCGACTTGGAGCTATTCATTCCCTACGTGGAGGAGCCGGCCCATCGACTTTTTCAGATTCGTCTCAGCGCCGATGATATTCTAGTCGGCACGCAACGGCCAGAAGGAATTTCCGCCGGCAACGTGCTTCCGGGAAAAATTTCAAAAATTGAATCGCTGGACGGTCAAGCCGTGCTTACGATGGACGCAGGAGACGTCTTCTACGTCAGGCTGACCCCTTCCGCCGTTACTAAGCTGAGCTTGCAAGAAGGGACTCCCGTCTTTCTCATAATAAAAGCCCGCTCCTTTCGCGTGTTGTAACTATCCCTAGTACGATAATTCTACTACGCGCGTTTACGGCATGGCTCTTTGCTTGACTACGAGCAAGAGCTGAGAGAAATTTGCCTGGTCGTGGCGGGTACCGAGAATTTATTGCGGCACAAGCCCGACCTGTGTCACGACAATCCCAGAGGTGAACATGAAACGAATCATTTTGTTCACAGCGTTGGCCGTCTGCTCTATTTTTTTCACCGGTGAGAAGCTTCTCCCCGGCGAAGCCAAGGCTCCTTGGCAACAGGAATGGGACAATACATTGGAAGCCGCTAAGAAGGACGGCAATCTCGTCGCCGGCAGTCGCAGAATCTTTGCCGAGGAGGTATTTAGGTAGCGATGGACAATCTAACTCGCCAGATCGCAAGTTTCGCTTCTCACGTTTCCTACGAGACGCTTCCGGACGAAGTCGTCACGGCCGCGACACAATATTTGATCGATAGCCTGGCTTGCGCGATTGCCGCCCGCGATTGCGAGCCCGCTGGCATGGGTCTTCGGCTTGCGCGCGGCGCCGTGCCGGAGCGTTATCCGGGTCGGATCTTGCTCCATGGAGAAAGATCGACCGCCGAGTCGGCGGCTTTCGTCAATACCGCGATGATTCGGAACCTGGATTTCAATGACCAGTATCCCGGCGGTCATCCCAGTGATTGCCTGGGCGCCTTCCTGGCCATTGCCGAGGCGGCTGGGACTGACGGGCGCCGGCTACTGTCCAGCACCGTCGTAGCGTACGAACTGTTTGTCCGTATCAGCGACGCCACGGGTCTCAGATACAAAGGGTGGGATCAGGGATTTGCGATCGGCGTTTGCACGGCCGCGGGCGTCGGACATCTTCTGCGCCTGCCCCCGGAAAAGATCGGCGAAGCCGTCGCCATCACGACGGTGGCGAACGTCCCGATGCGCAACACGCGCGCGGGCGAGCTTTCTCTCTGGAAGGGCGCCGCCACCTCCTTCGCCACCCGCAATGGTCTATTCGCCGCCTTGCTGGCGGCGGAGGGAATGGTGGGACCCGACCGCCCCTTCGAAGGCAAGCATGGCTTGTGGGACCTGATCACCGGTCCATTCGAATTGGAGCCGCTGCCTACCGAAAAAGGCCCATTTCGTTCTCCCGACGTGCAGCTCAAGTACTGGCCGGTGGAATACAACGCCCAGCTGCCGGTCTGGGCAGCGCTCGAGCTACGATCGAAAGTGGATTGGCGTGAGCTGGTCGATATCGATATCGGCACCTATACCTTCGCTTTCACCGAGATCGGCAGCGAGCCCGAGAAGTGGGATCCCAGGACCCGGGAGACCGCGGATCACAGCTTGCCTTACATCTTTGCGAGAACTCTCGTTGACGGCACGATGACAATCGCCGCCTTCGAGGAAGCGGCCTACCGGGAGCCTGCTTTGCGTCCACTCATGGCAAAGATCCGAGTGCGCCGCGATGACGAGATGGAGGCGATCTATCCGAAGGTTGTTTCCATGAAAGTGAAGGCAACGACAACGAACGGAAACACAATCAGTATTTTTCCGCGCGACCCGTTGGGCCACACGAATAACCCGATGAAGCACGAAGATATTACCTCCAAGTTTCGCCAATGCGCCGAATCGGTGCTCGGAAAAACGCGTACAGCCGTGGCTTTGGAGAGTTGGTGGAATATAAAGGACGCTTCAGCTACCGGGCTTGCCGATGCGTTGGCGCTGTTGGACCTAAAGTAACCCAAGTCAGTCGGAGATTGACTATTCCGGGATTCACCCGGCCATTTCGGGGTGGATCCAGAGGCGGGCGATCCGCAATTGGTCTAAGACTTCCCGCCCACCGGTTGGCACCGTATGGACGCGCCCTCTTCGGACACCATCCTTGTCGTACAGTGGAAAGTTTGTCCCTCCGGCGTTCTGACTGCCGACGAGAAAGAACCTTGATCAATGACCACATAGGGGCCCACCTCGGTGGAGGGAGCCGCCGTGGGGCTGGTATTCGTTTGCGATGAAAATGCATCGATCGCCAACTCCAAAAGACCGATGGTGGCGACGGTTTCGATGGTTTTCGACGCATCCTGCACATTGAGCTGGCTATTCATCAACTGTCCCTTGGTCAGTCTAGTCAATCCATCGATCTGTTCGTTGACTTGTACCAGCTCTTCCTGAATTTCCTTTGCACGCTCCGCTCTCAAGCCACCTTCGCGCTGAGCAATTAAAAACTCCCGCCGTCTCAGGTCGAGATCAACCAACCGATTAAACTCTCTAGACGCCCCAACAGTAACAACGTAGGTCGTCTTGATCGATTCTGCCAGTCTTTGCCGCTCCGGCCAGCGCTCCGGTTTGGCTTCGAGCGTTCTCATCTCCTCGCGATAGTTGGTCAGGCCGGCCCATAATGTGGTGCCAGGATTCCCCGCAGAACTACATCCGGTCAGCACGACAACAGACAAGATCAGCGTTTGGCGTATCTTCATCGCCGGCCAGAATAACATGTTTCCGAAAATTGTAGAAGTGTTTTTTTTTGGATCTCCAAGCACCTAGCCCGGATTATGCACTCGTGACGGCGATCGAGGGGCGAGCCCTCCAGAGCGAAGGCAATGAGCCTGTGCCTTGGAGCGGCCTGCAAACTGAGTTACTGCAGCGAATGCCTGGGAAAAAATGCGAGCGCCGAGCCAAGCACCAAAGACGGCATTGAAACTGTTCGTCTCTGTGCCTTCACTCCTCCAGGCTCATCCCTCGATCGACACAGTGTCGTAGTTTTTTCCTCTGACCATGAATAATGCGGGCTAGGTATCAAACGTTGAACCAATGATCCTTGGAATATTCTCGGCGTAAGAGTATGTTTGTGTCGCTTCCTCCTGGATTATAGGGCTAGCGGCAATGGCTATGCGAGCGGTTAAAAAGCGATTGATCCATTCGCGGCTTCTTTTCTTTTGTGCGCTTGTCTTATTTGACTCTACGCCCTCTTCTCTCGCCGCGAGCAGGGAGCTGTTGATCGAAGGCGCGAAGAAGGAAGGCGAGCTGATCCTCTATGCCTCGATGAATCTCGAAGAAGCCAAGACGATGATCTCGCGTTTTGAGCAAAAGTACCCGTTTGTGAAAGTTAAGCTCAACCGAACCGACAGCGAAAAGCTTCTTACCAAGATCCTTGTGGAGGCGAGAGCAAAAAAATCCTTTGCCGATGCCATCCAGACTCTGGGCTTCGCGATGCATACGCTTAAGAAGAGTCAGCAGTTGGGTCATTATCTTTCGTCAGAAAATGGCTACTACCCCAAAGAATTCAAAGAAGAGGGTTACTGGACCACGGTTTATACCAACCCGTATGTCGTGGCTTACAATTCCCGGCTAGTCGGCAAAGAAAATCTGCCGCGCAAGTACGAGGATCTTCTGCAACCCATGTGGCAAGGGAAAATGATGATGGAACCGACCAAAGTGGATTGGTTCGGCGGAGTTCTGCAACTCATGGGCAGGGAGAAGGGATTGAAGTACATGAGGGAGTTGGCAAAGCAGAATATTATGAGCCGCATCGGTCACGACTTAATCGCCCAGTTGGTGGCTGCCGGAGAGGCATCTTTGGATATCGACATTCCAGCTCCTTCCGTGGATCGCGTGCGGAAGAGGGGCGCCCCTATCGACTGGGTGGCTTTTCCACCTGCGCCCGCTTCCCTAATAGGGATCGGTATCTCGTCTCAGCCGATCCACCCGAATGCAGCGCGGCTCTATGTGGATTTTGTCTTATCGCCGGAAGGACAGAAAACTCTGGCGGACTTGGGGCGGTATCTTGCGCGCTTGGAATTCATGCAGGAACAGATGGCGAAGGCCAAAGGACTCCAGATGATACCGGTAAACCCTGAACTCGGCGAAAACATCACTGAGTATTCGAAGCTGATGCGGGAAATTTTCGGCCAGTAGAGAACGGCGCGACCGCTCCCTACCGCCGATACGGAGGAACAAGCATGCGCATCATGATCTTGAATCACCAGTCTAAACGTGAAGGAAGCGCGGAGTACGAGGCGCGCGTGGCAGCACTGCTCCAGAGTTATGCTTCGCCACGCACGACCATAGAGGTTCACTATCCTGAAGATCTAGGCGGCAGTGAGGTGACGAGCCACCTGCGCAAGAGCCAGGCGCTGGCGGGTCTTCACCATGCCTTAGAAACTCCCGCTTTAGTCAAGAAGATTATCGAAGCGGAGCAGTTGGGTTTCGATGCCGTCGTGCAGAGCAACACGTTCGATCCGGGCGTGGAGGTGGCGCGCTGCGCCGTGCGCATTCCGGTCGTCGGAGTCCTGCGCGCCTCTTGCCACTTTGCCGCAACGCTCTGTGATCGTTTCGGCCTCATCGCCCCTTTGGATAGCCATGCAGTCTATGCACGGCGCATTATCGAGAACTATCGTATGGGCCGACTCATCTCGGGGATTAAAGCCATCAATACCTACGAGACAGGCGATCTGTCTGCCTACCACGACCTGCTCGTCGAGCGCATGCTCGCGGTGGGAAAGGAGTTGATTGCGGAAGGCGCTCACGCGCTGATTCCTTTAGGCGGGCGTCTCGTCCCCTATGTAGTTTCGCCGCTAGAATTGGAGGCGGAGCTCAAGGTGCCGGTCATCAATACCAAGCTGGTCGGCATTCGTCATGCAGAGACTTTGGTGAATGGCAAAACCAGCCACAGCATCAAGAGCTACCCGTGGTCCGAAGGTCTGGCGCCGGAGAATATTTCGCGGCGCGCAGTTGAGTAGGAATGAATTCTTTCGCAATCTCCCAATCCTTCCGGGTCGTCGACTAGACCGCGACTCTCTGAGCTTCAATCCTAATTGGCTTGACTCCTGGCCCCGCCTGAAGGAGAATCCGGACAAGGTCAAGTACATGCGATCGGAAAAATTTCCACGGAGTTCAACATGATCACAGCCAACGACCTCAAAGGCGTTATGGCGATGATGCCGGCGTTTACCACGAAGGACGGCGATCGTCCGGATGCGGATGACACGGTGGATACCGCCGAGCTGACACGCGCCGTGGATCAAATCATCCGCGACGGCGGCGCTGACGTAATCACGACCACCGGAAGCTTCGGCGAATTTCATACTCTGCTCTGGGAAGAGCATAAAAACCTGATCGAAGCGACGGTCGCCGCGGTGAAAAAACGCGTGCCGCTATTTATCGGCTGCACGAATTTGAACCCACGCGAAGCGATGCGGCAGGCGCGATTCGCTCAACACGCCGGGGCCGATGGTCTATTGCTCGGTGTCCCCTTCTACTACCAAGCGACAGTCGATAACGCTGTTCAGTTCTATCACGACGTTGCGGACGCTTTTCCGAAGCTGGGCATCATGATCTACCACAATCCCACGCACCACCGCGTCACAATTCCAGTCGGCGCACTCAAGAAGATAACCCAGAAACCCAACATCGTCGGCATGAAGGACAGTCACCGCACTCCCCTTCAATTCATTGAACTGTCGAATATCACCAAGGGCAAAATGAGCGTTTTTGTCAATCAGACCCAAGCCTTTCCCTACTTCATGCTCGGCGCCGTGGGCTGCTGGTCGTTCAACGTCTGGATGGGACCGTCGCCCGTCATTCGACTGCGTGATGCATGTCAAGCGCAGGACTGGGAGACAGCAAAGCAGATATGTCTCGATCTGGACGGAGTGGGAAGAGTTGGCCCGAACATCGGAAACCTGTCCTGGCGCGAGAACGTTTTCAAGTTAGCAGTTAACGAAGCGGGCTATTGCACCGCCGGTCCACTCCGTGCCCCCTGGCGCATCATCCCGCAAGAAGTTATCGACAATAGCAAGAAGATTGCCGCGTATTGGAAATCGCTGTGCGAGAAGTATCCGCTGGTGAAGGAAGCAGCACGGAAGACGGCGTAGGGTGCTCGTTCAAGGTTCCAGAGCCTGCCCTGAACATTTCGAAGGGTTCAAAAGTTCAAGGTTACTCGAAACCTCTCGGTATCGCGCCGAGAGGTTTCGACGTTTTTGATCTGGCGGCATGGATAAGCGATCCCCGGTAGTAGGTCGGTTTGAATGCAAAAGGAAGTCAGCACGGGGAAAGATTCCTCGCTCCGCTCGGAATGGGAATGGGACAAATAGTCCGTCTGTCATCTCGAATGAAGAGAGGGATCTTGGGCAAACCTACCGGCTATCAATATCCGTCCTTCTGGACGTTGCGTCAATTTCAGTATAAAGAAACCATTAAAGCGAAACGTAATCCCGAGCCCAATTTCTAGGGAGAAACCATGAGCACAGCGACGCAACATAAGATCATTGACGGTGACGGCCATGTAATGGAAGACATCGCGTCGATCTGGAAGTATATGCCGGAACAGTATGTCGGCAAAAGCTTCTCGGATATGCGCGGCCGTAGCCCGTTTCCGCCCATCGACCATCTCCACACGGCCAATCGCCACTTCACCCCGAAAGGCGCGTTTGCCAACGTCGGCCGCGAAGGCTGGGAAGTGTTTCTCGAAGAAGTCGGCATCGGCACCACGGTGCTTTACACGAGCGCCGGTCTGGCCTTCGGCAAGATCGTCAGCCGCGATTGGGCCATCGAGCTAGCGAAGGCGTACAACAACTGGATTTATGATACGTACGTGTCGAAGAGTTCACGCTTCAAGGCGATGGGACTTATCCCGCTGCAGGAACCCGCAGAAGCGGTGATCGAGCTGCGGCGCATCGTGCGCGACCTGGGTTTTTGCGGCGCGATGCTGCCCTCCATGGGAGTTAACATGCCCCACCTGGGCTCGGAGAAATATTGGCCGATTTACGGCGAAGCCGAGCGCCTGGGCTGCGCTATCGCGATTCACGGCGGCGCCCATGAGAACTTGTTGATGGATGACCTGACTCCCTACGCGCCGGTCAACGCACTCGGCCATCCGATGGGTCAGATGATTTGCTTCGCCGGCATTGTATTCAACGGCATCTTCGACAAGTTCCCTGGTCTGCGCCTCGGCTTCATGGAAGCCGGCTCGGCTTGGCTCCTCACCTGCATGGAGCGCTTCACGGGGTCGTGGGAAAGCCACGTGCAATACGATCCGCGCGGCCGATTCCTGCAACTGCGCAAGGGCGAAAAGATCATCGATTACATTCTCCGCCATATCGACGAAGGTCGCATTTTCGTCGGCTGCGAAGGGGAGGAGTTAACTATTTCCGAGGCGGTGCGGATCGCCGGCAACAAGCCTTTTGTCTTTTCCACCGACTATCCGCACGAAGTCGACGCGGAAACCTGCAAACACGAGCTGGCAGAGCTGCGCGAAAACAGCGAGCTGAGCACTGACGACAAGGAAGCGATTCTGTTCCGCAACTCGCAGCGTTTTTATCGACTGACCCTCTGATGATGAAAGGGGTCACTTCGAAGAAAAAGGAGATGATACGTGATCACGCAAAAGCCTAAGATCATCGACGGCGACGGACATGTTGTAGAAGATCACGCGGCGATCGCGGCCCGAATGCCCGAAGAATACCGTGGCCGCTTCGGAGCGGCCCGAGGCCCTTATCCACCCAACGACCATCTTCACGCCGCCAATGCTCACTTTCTCCCGCCCGGCGCCTTTGCCAAAGTTGGCCGTGAAGGCTGGCTAGACTTTATGGAAGACGTCGGCCTTGCCAGCGCGGTTCTCTACCCGACGACTGGTTTGTCGTTTGGCCGTATCGTCAGCCGCGACTGGGCCATCGAGTTGGCGCGCGCGTATAATGATTGGATGTACGACGAGTACATCAGCAAGAGTTCTCGCTTTCAGGCGCTGGGTTTGATTCCCTTGCAAGAGCCCGCGGAAGCGGTGAAGGAGCTGCGCCGTATCGTCAAAGATCTTGGCTTTTGCGGCGCGATGCTGCCGAGTACGGGAGCAATGCAACAGCAGAACCAACTGGGAGATGAGCGTTACTGGCCGATCTACGACCAAGCGAATCGTCTGGGATGCGCCATCGGCATTCACGGCGGCGTTCATGACCATATGGGACTGGACGACATGAGTCCGTACGCGCCGGTGAACGCCCTCGGTCATCCATTTGGCCAGATGGTGAACTTTGCGGGCATTCTCTTTAACGGCGTCTTCGACAAATATTCCAACGTGCGCTTTGGTTTCATGGAAGCCGGATCCGGCTGGTTCGTAAACTGCATCGAGCGCTTCGAACGCTCGTGGAACAGCCACGTGCAGCACGATCCGCGCGGCCGTTTTCTGAAACTGCGCGAAAAGGAATCGATTACGGCCTATATCAAACGCCACGTGGACGAAGGGCGAATCTTTGTCGGCGTCGAAGGCGACGAATTGACCCTTCCTTTCGCCGTGAGCGTCGTCGGCAACAAGCCTTTCATCTTCTCCTCGGACTTCCCCCACGAGGTCAACAACGATACCTGCAAGGGGGAGCTCGAAGAGCTCGAGGAAAATACCCGGCTCACTAAAGCAGACAAGGACGCCGTACGGTATCGGAACGCGGAGTGCTTTTACGGCTTACCGACGGTTTAACGCGCCATCCTTACGCGGCGGCCGGATTTTTCCTCTTCGATCGTGAACATCCGGCGCGTTCTCTCCAAGAAGAGTCTCGGGTTTCGGGTCTCGCGTCTCGGGTTTGACTCGAAACGCAAAACTCAGAACTCGAAACTGCAAACGCGTAGATGGGTTTTTTCAACAGCCTGTTCAAATTAGAAATCAACGCATCCTAGTCATGCCTGCCGAATATTTGTGGTTACTGCCCCTTGGTTTACTCATCGGTGCTTTTGGGACGCTCATTGGCGCGGGCGGCGGATTTGTTCTCGTGCCGATACTCCTGCTGGTCTACCCGAATGAAAAAACGGAACTGATCACCGGCATTTCCCTGGCTGTCGTCTTCTTCAACGCCTTGTCCGGCTCGCTAGCCTACGCCCGCATGAAGCGAGTCGACTACAAGTCGGGCATTCTTTTTTCCATCGCGACGATTCCTGGCGCCATTTTGGGAGCTCTTTCCACCGCCTACGTTCCTCGCGGTGTTTTTGATTTATTATTTGGCGTTTTGATGATTGTAGCCGCGATTTATCTTTGGACTTCAGGCGGGGAAGAATCGGCCGTGCGATCATACCGGAAGGGCGACAGCGATTCTGATCCAAGGCCACGCCGGATGGTGCGTGATCTCACTGACGCCGAGGGAGTTCGCTATCACTATGCATACAATCCCGTGACCGGTGTTTTGCTGAGCCTGGTGGTGGGCTTCATCTCGAGCCTGCTCGGTGTCGGCGGCGGTTTCATTCACGTACCCATCTTGACTCGCTTATTAGATTTCCCGGTCCATATCGCAACGGCGACCTCCCACTTTGTTCTCGCCATCATGTCTCTGACGGGAACTCTGGTGCATGTTGCGCAGGGAGTTTTTGTCCGTGGCCTTAGGCGCACTGCCTTGCTGGCCATCGGTGTCTTAATCGGAGCCCAGGCGGGAGCGTGGATGTCGAACCGCGTCGGCGGAAAAATGATCATCCGCGGACTCGCCGTCGCGCTTGCCTTTGTCGGCGTCCGACTGATCGTTTCCGTGCTTTAAACGGTTGGATATCTCGATTTAGCTGTTTTGGACAGTGGCCTCGACGGTGAGGTAATTTTTTCCGCCGAATATGACTGAATCCCAGCAACTCTCAAGGCGCCGGCTAATGGGTCTTTGTGAGTCGGCCGTTCGCCTCTACAATAAATGAGACTTTTGCAATAGCCTGCTGGTTATTTCGCGGCACAGACCATAATCTCAACCAACGTTCCGGGAGTCAGGACCGCGCCCACCGCCGCGCGCGCCGGCAAATTGGCTCGATCCGCCCAGGCCACCCAGGCTTCGTTCATTTCATCTTTTAGGCGTGCGTCGGCCATGTAGACCGTCGCGCTCAGGATGCGCGACTTATCCGTGCCGACTTTTGCAAGCACAGCATCGATCTTGCGCAGCACCTGTTCGGTCTGTCCTTTCATCGACAGCGATTTGTCGTCGGCCACGACACCGGAGAGATAAACCACGTTGCCATGCACAACCGCGCTACAATTCCATTCTCTGGGATTGATTCTTTCGATGTTCATAAAAAATATCGCTCCGTTCTGCTTATTTAAACCAATTACCGCATCGAAGACTAACTCAAGCTGAGCCCGCCGTCGACAATCAAGGTTTGCCCCGTCACGAAATCGCCGCCGGTGATAAGACCCGTGATCGCGATCGCAACGTCTTCGGGACTGGCGATGCGCTGCAGCGGGTAACCCGCGGCTGCGTTTGCCGTTACCTGTTGATACTGCGCGCCAAAATGTTCATTCATCCACGGCGTATCGGTAAATGCCGGCGCCACGCAATTGATTCGGATGTCCGGCGCTAACGCAACCGCGAGTCCCTTGGTCATGTAGATCAAAGCCGCCTTGGCGGTTCCATAGGCCAGGGAGGATATGGTGCTGGGTGCCAATATGCCGGAGATCGAGGCTACATTGACAACCATTCCGTGATGCTCGGCCAGCAGCGGCGCCGCTGCACGGGCGCAGCGGAACGCTCCCTTAAGGTTAACATCGAGGATTTCATCCCAGATTTTGTCGGTCAACCCCTCAAGATCCGACAGCTTTACCCAGTGCGTTATTCCGGCGTTGTTGACCAGTATGTCCAACCGGCCGAATTGAGCTCGCACCTTTGCCATCATCCGACGGATCTCGTTGTCGCTTCGGACGTCCGCCTGGAGCGCGGCAGCTTTGACGCCCGCGCGCTCGATGTCGGCTGCGAGTTCCTCGGCCGCTTTACCGGACTTGCGGTAATTGATTGCGACGCCGCCGATCCCGGCCCGGGCCAGATTAGAAACCACGGCGCCGCCGATTCCTCCGGCGCCCCCGGTCACCAGTGCTACCCTTCCGCCAAGTTCCATAGATTCGCTTCGCTCACGATCTCAAATCCCATTGCAAATTGAGATTTGTAACTTGAAATTTTGTTTAACGACCTTTCCCTCTTAACTCAGCCGTCCTTGCTTGATCAATCGTCCATTGGCTCGGCAGCTTAACTAAGTCCTCAGGATTACCCCTGTATCTTACTGCCACACCGTAGTTTTTCTCCGCGGCTTTGGGAGACACATAACCTTCGATGACATCCCAGAGAACTTTCTCCGGATCGCGTTCGAAGGGATCACCGTATCCTCCACCGCCAGGCAGATTGACGTGGACACTATCGCCCACGTTCAAGTCCAGCAATGCTTTGGGATGAGGCCGCTCACCACTGCTCAAGATCAACTCGCCAGCCGCGCCGGCCTGACCTCCCAAGAGTCCCGGCGCAGGATAAGCGGTCCGGTCCGCGATGGAGCTTACGCTCCATTTGCCTTCGCCTCGTCGCGTAAATTCGGTAAGCTGGCCCAAGCCGCCCCGCCAAGTGCCGGCTCCGCCTGAGTCGGGACGGAGTTGCCGCTGTTTCAAAACGACCGGAGAAAGACTTTCGATGACTTCCGCCGGCACCCCCGCCACGCCGCTCGGAAATCCCACGGCACTGAGACCGTCTTTTGCCGGACGGGCGCCGGTACCGCCGACCTGAAACACGGTCAGAGTGAACGATGGGTTCTGCCCGCGCCAGACACTGAGCCAGATGGGATCCGCGCCCGGCGCCATCAGCCGTCCGGGCAGCGTGCCCGACAGCGCGGCGTAGATAGCGCTAGGAATAAAATGGCCGATCACCTGCCGGCTCGCCACGGGTGCGGGATCGAGCGCATTCATGATGCTCCCCGCCGGCGCGCTCACGTGTACCGGCCGGAAACTGCCTTCGTTGTG
>WNFW01000428.1_pt1 | contig 26667 bp, 28 predicted proteins | sample 5400131 | NCBI WGS metagenome assembly WNFW01 (sample SAMN13153362, study PRJNA577476) | soil metagenome | isolation source: 20 cm soil or saprolite under grassland replicate 1 | place: USA:California | collected 2016-06-15 | reverse complement strand
CGCCACCACCACCACCGCCGCCACCACCACCTCCGCCACCGCCACCACCTCCGCCTCCACCTCCTCCACCACCGCCGCCGCCAAAGGTGGAACGGACGATTATTCTCGATGATGTTCTCTTTGATTTTGACAAGAGCACCATCAAGCCTGAAGCGTCTGCCATCTTGGATAGACTCGTTGCTTTCATGAACGAGAACAAAGACAAGAAGGTCAGTCTTTCCGGACACACCGATAGCATCGGAAGCGACGCATACAATCTGAAGCTCTCCGACCGACGTTGGACGTCGGTTGAGAATTATCTCGTAAAGAAAGGCGTCGATACGGGTCGAATTTCGGGCCAGGGATTTGGCGAGTCGAAGCCGATCGCCGATAACAAGACCAAAGAAGGGCGCGCGAAGAATCGCCGCGTCGAAATCAAGGTTAATTAGAGAAGACCGGGGACCCCGATGCGAAAGAGAAGCACGATTTGGATTACTCTCTCACTTTTCGTATCGCTGTCCCCGTTATTCTCCGTCGCGCAAACCGTCAAACAGAAGGAAGTCATAAGGGAGAACGATGCGAAGATCGAGCAATACAAGAAGTGGTTGGATCAAGTTGGTTCCAAGGGCTTGAATTATTGGTTGCGTCTCGACAGCGGTCATAGGCCGCACCGACTCTATGTGGGAGAAGGTTTTGAGAAGGCTGACTACAATGAAAAAGAACGCTTTGTCGAAATCTTCTCCCGCTATCTCGCAGGGGTTCCAGATAAGAATATGTTGATCGATATCTATGATGCCGCTAGCGGAAAAGCTATAGGAGAATATGGCTTCGGCGGGTTTCGGCTTTTCTAGCTTTTTTTCTCACCTCAGTCCCTCCATATATCTTTAATAAATCTTTTCATCAGCGTTTTCTCTTCAGTGGTCGGGAACGGGAGAAGGGTCTGCTACTATAGCGAGAGCCTCTCGGGGTTTTCCCCTTCGGCGATAAACCATGCGGACTTTGAAGCATTTGCGGCAAGATGCCCGCAGAATATTCGCTGCAGGAGTTGCCGCTGTAGATCCGGCCAAAGCAGTTAAACGATATCTTCGTCGTCGGGGCCGTGTGGTCAGGGTCGGCGACCGTCGATACGACCTTTCTGAATATCGCCATCTCTATGTTGTGGGGGCCGGCAAGGCCTCGGCACGGATGGCCCGGGCGGTCGAAGACATCTTGGGCGAATCGATTGACGGCGGAATTGTAACCGTTAAATACGGCTACTCCATTCCGGTGAAAAGGATCAATATTGTCGAAGCTGGCCATCCCTTACCAAATCCAGCGGGCGTGAGGGCAGCGCGACGAGTTATCGCTACTGTGGACCAGGCCGGCAAAGATGATCTCGTAGTTTTTCTTGTTTCCGGTGGCGGCTCGGCTCTTTTGCCGTGCCCGGCAGACGGGCTCACGCTGAAAGATAAACAACGCACGACTCAAATTCTTCTAGATTGTGGCGCCACAATTCACGAGGTGAATGCAATACGGAAGCACATCTCGAAGGTTAAAGGAGGTCGCCTGGCACGGTTGGCTTATCCGGCGACTGTGGTCTCATTGATCCTCTCCGATGTCATCGGCGACTCGTTGGAAAGCATCGCCTCCGGACCCACGGCTCCCGACGCGAGCACGTTTTCAGATTGCCTGCGGATCATAGAGCGCTACAGAGTTCGGCAAAAAATCCCGCCAGCGGTAAGAGCCTTTTTGCGCCGCGGCGCCAAAGGCGATCTCGACGAAACGCCGAAAGCCGCAGATCCGGTTTTTGCAAAAGTGCAGAACGTTTTGATCGGGAGCAATCGCTTGGCGCTACAAGCCGCGAAACAGGAGGCTGAAGCTTTGGGTTACAACTGTTTACTCCTATCGAGCTTGGTTGAAGGAGAAACCCAAACAGTCGCCGCAGTGCACGCGGCGATAGCCAAGGAAATCAGCCTGACGGGCAATCCGGTTCGTCGACCCGCTTGTGTTGTTTCCGGCGGTGAAACCACCGTGACCGTTCATGGCCCCGGATTGGGCGGTCGGAACCAGGAGTTCGCTTTATCTGCCGCGATCCAGATAGCTGGGCGGAAACGGGTCGTCATCCTGAGCGGCGGGACAGATGGAACGGACGGACCGACGAATGCTGCGGGAGGCATGGTCGACGGCGGGACGTTGCAGAGAGCCGGAGCTAAGGGCCTGGATCCCACTGATTTTCTTCGAAGAAACGATTCATATCATTTTCTACACTCGACCGACGATCTTCTAATTACAGGCCCCACCTATACGAACGTGATGGATCTCCACGTAATGCTGATTGCGTAGTCTTGTGCGGCTTTGTTGAATGCTCAGCAATTTGCTCCACACGGCCGCTCGTGTTTACTTGCAATTCGACCGGCAAAACCTTCAGTCGCTCTGCGGTTATCATCGGAGTATTCTGGCTGGTATCCCTTCGACTTTTGTGCCGTGTGGCGGGCCTCTCCACCGTTGATTTCGAAATCTTTCGTGATTAGACTGCCATTTTCTGTGCGTAGACGATGGAAATTAAGGGAGCGGTAAATGATCGACGTGAGTCTAAAAGGAGTTCGCTGTCGGGCGGCTCAAGAGATATTGGATCTCGGTGGAAACATCGGCGCCGCCACGGAAGGAACCATCATCTATGAGCTCGAAGGAGAAGGCGGGCAGTTAGTAAATGTGCAGTGGGACAACGGCACGAGCTCGCTGGTTTCCTCGGAGGAGATTGTGATCACTGACGGCGCGGTGATCTGGCAATAGCGAAAGATTTTTTTCTTCCAGCCTTTGGTCCGTCCGCGACGCGCAAACGTGTCGCAGCGTGATACTCATTCCCACAAGCTTCTTCTTTGAAACAAGCACTTCTCACTCTCCGTGAGAGAACTTCCCACAGATAGGCACTGATTCACGGGTGGTGTTGAATGAGGTAGGCCAAGCCTCGATCGGGGCGTTTCCCTACGCGGTCCGCGGCAAGTCTGCTTGTCTGATTTCATCCGTTTAGTGAGGAAAAGACTGACAGGTTCACCGTCGGAATCAGAGTCAGCGGAGGATTGAATTGGAAGTGTAAAAAATTACCGCTACGAAGATCGGAGATGACATGCAGCGGATTTTAAATTGGATTGCTTCTCGTGCAGTAAGCTCTGGCATGTCTCTTGCTCAATACCTTTGGCAGCCACGAGAGGTTGCCTGTTGTAGGTTAAAACCATTCCGTTAGCGAAACTGAAAACAATGTTGCGGATTGAGTCCCCCCTTCCAAGAGCCGGGAGATGGCACGGCTGTGCGTGGACGGCGCTATTCGTCTGTCTTTTGGCAGTAGCACCTGCCGGAGGCAACACGCGCTTCGGCTTGGACAGCGTGGCCGAGATAGCCAAAAGTCTCGCTGCCGAACCATTCAAGCCGCCGCGGTCAGTACCCGATTTTATCAAGCAGTTGACTTACGATCAGTACCGCGACATCCGTTTCGATCCGGCACAGTCGTTATGGAAAGATGCGGGCAACTTTCAGGTGCAATTCATCCATCCGGGTCTCTATTACGATCACGCCGTGACCATAAACGTTCACGACAGCACAGGTATCCGGAGAGCGGCGTTTTCTCCCAAGCTGTTCACGTATGGCAAAAACAAATTCGCGGACAAAATTCCTGCGGCCCTCGGTTTTGCGGGATTTCGGTTAGCCTATCCCTTGTACAACAAAGACGAATACAACCACGTCATCGTCTTCGCTGGCGCCAGTTATTTCAGAGCCGTCGCAAAAAATGAAGTGTTCGGCTTGTCCGCGCGAGGCTTGGCCATTGACACAGGACTACCGTCGGGCGAGGAGTTTCCGTATTTCAAAGAATTCTGGCTCGAGAAGCCTGCCCGGGAAGCGCGCGAGATGAAAGTTTTTGCATTGCTCGACAGCCAGAGCTTGACGGGTGCGTATGAATTTCTCGTTCGGCCCGGAGAACGGACGCTGGTTGATGTAAAGGCCAGGCTATTCGAGCGAAACAAAGTCACGGAGCTCGGGATCGCGCCTCTCACAAGCATGTTCCTTTACGGTGAGGAGAAGCCGCGCCCCGCGGAAGACTGGCGGCCGGAGGTACATGATTCGGATGGACTGTTGATTCATTCGAGCGCGGGTGAATGGATCTGGCGGCCTCTAGGAAATCCCGAGAAGCTGCGCGTGAGTTATTTTGCTCTGGATAACCCGCTCGGCTTTGGCCTTCTGCAACGAGACCGTAAGTTTTATAGCTATGAGGATCTGGAGACGCATCAAGAGCTGCGACCCAACGCTTGGATTACGCCGATCGGCAGTTGGGGAAAAGGGCAGATCAAGCTGGTTGAGATACCTAGTCAGAAAGAAACCAACGACAATATCGTTGCCTACTGGATTCCCAACAGTGCGAGGGTTGCCGGACAACCGTTTGAGGTGGCCTATCGGATTCATTTTCAGAGTGAAGATCCGCTGGAGGTCTCTTCCGGTCGCGTGACTGCGACGCGCATCGGCAATGGCGACAATGACGATTGGAAGAGAATCGTTATTGATTTTGAAGGGTCAAAAATGAAATCGCTGCCAGCCACCGCGCCGGTCAAAGCCGTGATCAGCGTTGGTCAGGACGGTCAACTCGGGCAACCAAACGTTCTCAAAAACTCCGTCACCGGTAGTTGGCGTCTTTCGTTTCAGGTGAAGCCTCCCAAAGGTCAGCCTCTGGAGCTACGTGCATACCTCCGGAACGAGAAAGATATCCTGAGTGAAACCTGGAGTTATCAGCTCGAACCATGAGTGATCGCCGGAATTACACCTTTCCGCTCACGCCATCAGGCGCCGACGGAGCAAGCCATCCTTTATCCAGTCACGCTCGGGCGGAAAGCAGTATCGGGCGCCGCTTCTTCAAAGATGGAGCTGGGCTTTCTTCCACTGATGCGAATCAGGGGCTACGCGTTGATCACTCGACTCCACATATAAATGTAGACGGTGATGCGCGTCTTACTCCTATGCCGGAGATAAGCCGCAGCTCGATGGTGCCGAGCCCGATCGACCGCCGTCCGGTGCGCCGATTGTGGCGTAAGATTTGGAGTGGCGGCAAATCGTCAGACGTCAAGAGGGGGAGTGACCCCGGGTTGGCTCAAGCAATCGGTGAAGAAGCTCAAGAAAAGGGCGGGCTTGGCTGGCGACGAGTGGCATGGCGGCGCAGAATGATCTTGGCAATATTGGTGCTGGCCCAGACCACGTTGGCAAGCTGGTCACTCGCGCGAACCTTTCCCTATCCGTCGCTTAGCGGTTTGGAGATCTCCATAGTCACAAGCTTTGCCATTTTGTTCTCGTGGATTTCCTTTTCGTTTTGGACTGCCATCGCCGGTTTTGGAGTGCTCTGGAGAAAGACCAAGAGGCTTTCCGTGGGAGATTTGCCAGCCGATGCTGGCGACCGGCCACTCCGCTCTCGGACTGCGGTGCTAATGCCCATCTGCAACGAGGAGGTCGATCGGGTCTTTGCGGGAGTGGAAGCAAGCTATCGCTCTCTTGCCTATACTCGCGGGCTCGAAAATTTTGATTTCTACATTTTGAGCGATACCGGCGATCCGGAGAAGCAGGTTGACGAAGAAATCGCTTGGGCGCAACTCTGCCAGGCGGTAGAAGGCTTTGGCCGAATCTTTTATCGGCACAGGCGCAATAACGTCAAACGAAAGAGCGGCAACGTCGCCGATTTTCTCAGGCGCTGGGGGCGGAATTACGACTATATGATCGTGTTCGACGCCGACAGCGTCATGTCCGGCAAGACCATGGTGCGCCTGGCCGCGATGATGGATGATCATCCGCAAGCCGGCATCATTCAGACGGCTCCGACCATAGTTAACCGCGAGTCTCTGTTTGCCCGCGTGCAGCAATTTGCGAGCCGCGTTTACGGACCGATGTTCAGCGCCAGCCTTCGCTTCTGGCAACTGGGAGAGAGCTATTACTGGGGACACAACGCCATTCTCCGCGTTGATGCATTTCTGAAGCATTGCGGTCTCCCACGCCTACCGGGTCAGCCGCCGTTGGGTGGCGAAGTTCTCAGTCACGATTTCGTAGAGGCAGCGCTGATGGGGCGGGCCGGTTGGGAAGTTTGGCTGGCCGATGATCTGCCGGGCAGTTACGAGGAATCCCCACCGAGTCTCTTGGATGAACTGAAACGAGACCGACGCTGGTGTCAAGGCAACCTGCAGCATTTGCGCTTGCTCTTCGGCGAAGGTATTCGTTTTGGCCATCGCGCCATCATGGCGATGGGCATCATGGCTTACGCCTCAGCTTTTTTCTGGGCGATTTTTTTGGCCCTCAGTACCGTTGAAGTGGCCGTCGAATCTTTGATCCCGCTCGTCTATTTTGCTTCCACGTCGAGTCTCTTTCCGCTTTGGTCCAAGTGGCATTCGGAACTGGCGATCGGTCTGCTGAGCACAACCGCCGTGCTGTTGTTTTTGCCGAAATTCCTGAGTTTCATGTTGATTGTGAAAAATGGCGCGGCTCCCTGCTTCGGCGGTCCGCTCCGTTTGTGCATCGGCATCGTGCTTGAGATCTTGATATCGACCTTGCTGGCGCCACTCCGCATGTGGTTTCACAGCAAGTTTGTCCTGTTAACGCTCCTGGGGCGACAGATTAGGTGGGGAGCGCAATGCCGAGACGGTAATGAGACCGGCTGGCAAGCGGCGATCCGTCAACACGGAATTTCGATGGCGGTCGCCCTCGTGTGGATGAGCGGCGTTTTCTGGATGAATCCATCGCTTGCTTGGTGGCTGCTGCCGGTTACGGTGTCACTCCTTCTTTCCGCTGCCCTATCGGTCTATTCAAGCCGCGTCAGTTTCGGCCGGGCCTTTCGCAAGTGGTGGTTGTTCATGGTCCCGGAGGAACTTTTTTTCACAGAAGTGCTTGAACGACTGCGCAAATCCATGGAACAGCGCGGCAGGAATCGGCGCGCGCACGACGGATTCCTCCGTGCAGTCAACGATCCTTTCGCAAACGCCGTGCACATCGCTTTGTTACGCGGTAAAAGTCCAAGATCGCTTAAGGCCCGAGCACGTAATAGTGATCTGCGGCGAAAGGCGATGGCTCAAGGTCCGGGAAGTCTCAGCCAATCCGATAAAGCTCAGTTACTTCGCGACGCAGAAAGCATGGCCGCTCTCCACTTCAAGGTGCGGAAGATTCGAGATTCCAGCCTGGCCCAACAATGGGGAGTTATCGCTTTCCATTGAGATATTTTTTTTCCGACTACCCGGCCTCCCCCTGGTTGCCTGCTACTTCATGATTCAGGGGCAAATACAGTTTAAAGGTGGTTCCCTGACCGGGCCGACTTTCCACGTCAATTCTTCCGCCGTGATTTTTGACGATCCGCGCGCAGATGGGAAGGCCCAGCCCCAAACCTCTTCGCTTCTTTGCGCTGAAGAAGGGTTGAAAGATTTTGGCCAAATTATTCTCATCAATCCCAAATCCCGTGTCCGCGAGGCGGAGCACGATCCCCGAAGGACTCCGGTCGACCCATTGCACCTTCGTTTCTACAGTCAGTGTTCCGCCGTCCGGCATGGCGTCAATGGCGTTTAGATAGAGATTGATCAAAACCTGCTCCAGTTGCTGCGGATCGGCATAGATCCGTGGCAGATCCGCCTCGAATGCTTTTACGACCGCTACCTTCTGCTTGTACAGACGGTTTTCTACCAACTGAAGCGTCTTCTCAATGCTGGCCGCAACATTGGTTAAACATAGTTCGGTGCTCCTGGGGCGGGCATATTCCATCAGATCACTGATGATCTTCTTACAACGCTTGGACTCCTCATCGACGATTTTTAAGGGTCGATAATTGGGGTCCGCGGGATCCGTGCCGCTCAGCATGTCTTCGATAAACCCCATGATGATTCCGAGAGGGTTGTTGAATTCATGGGCCATGGAAGCGGTGATCTCACCGAGAGAAACCAGACGCCCCGAAGCGATTAGCTGCTGCTCCAATTCCTGCGACTGCTGCCGTAATTTCTCCTCGCTGCGGCGCAGAGCGTCGACGACTCGCTTGTGCTCTGTTACCTCATGAATGAGCCAGCGAAGGCCGACGGGTTGTTCTCGCGCGTCGCGTACGGCAGTAACTGTCAAAGCCGCGTCAAAAGGGTTCGACTCCGTAGGAACCAGCCGACCCTCCCATTTTTTTACCGCGCTGTCGATGGGAATACCGATCAACTCGGCGCAAAACGACATCTTGTCTTGTGGATGAACAAAATCGGTGATCGGTTTGCCCACCAGGGCAGCCAATGGAGTGTTCAGCTGTTTTACTGCGGCCTGATTGGCTTCAAAGATATTCCCATGGATGTCGGTGACCAGGTCGCCGTCGGGCGCAAACTCGAAAAGGTCCTGGTAGCGTTTGCGTTCATTTTCCACCGCCGCCTGGGTCTGAAATAATTCCTCGTTCTGCGCGCGCAGCTCTTCCTGCATGACTTGGAATTCCTCGATGGCCGCTTGTAGCTCTTTATTTTTTTTGTGCAGCTCTTGTTCCGCTCGAAGCCGCTCGGCAAATTGTCCGATCTCCCTGCCTATGGCTTCCACGGTCTTGAGTAGCGGTTCGTCGGGTTGGCGAATGTCACTGCTGAAAAACTCCATTATGCCCAGGATCTCGCCTCCCAATTTGATCGGGAAGGCAAAAGCTCCGCGCAGACCCTCTCGGGACGCCACCGAAGCGCGTGGGAAATTGTTGTCTTGAGTTACGTCGGGGATCCAGGTGGCCTCGCGATTTTTCCAGACCCGGCCGGGAAGACCGATCCCCATCGGAAACGTGAACTGTCGGCAGATAGCTTCAAAGGCAGAGAAGTCTCTGGTTGCCGAGCGCCATACCTCGACACAGCGCAGGCGTTTAGCGTCGTCGTCCACCTCCCAAAACGCGCCAAACTGCCACTCCAGATACTCACTGATCACCTGAAGGGTCTTTCGGGAAGCTTCTGCTAGCGTTCGCGATTCCGCCAGCAATCGCGTGACCGCGTGCTCCATTGCGGTACGGCGCTCTGACCGTTTGCGCGATGAAATGTCACGCGTCAGACCGCGGGTATGAATGAACTTGCCATTTTCCCACATCACGCTGGAGTTAATCAGAACATGGAGGATCGAACCATCTCTGGCCCGCATGCGCGCTTCATAGTCATGCAGCGTCTCGCCGCGTCTCAATCGCTCTAGGATGTCTTCGATCACCTCCTGATCGACGTGAAATTCTGCGATGGGGTGGCCGACGTACTCGTCGCGGGCGTAACCGAAGATTTCGAGCTCGGCTCGATTCGCCCGCAAAATGATTCCGTCAGGGCCAACCCAATGGAAGGGAATGGAGGCGTTCTCAAAAAAGTCAGCGAGCTCATGTTCGCTCCGCCGGAGTTCTGCCAATCTTTCCGTCCTGCTGATCTCATCCTGTGGCATGGTTTACCGTCGATAGGGTTTTTCGCCTGATTTTTTCAATTTACGGGTAAATAGAGTTTAAAGGTTGTGCCATGACCCGGCTGACTTTCTACGTCGATTCTGCCGCCATGATTTTTGACGATGCGCTGACATATCGGAAGGCCCAGTCCTAATCCTCTTCCCTTCTTTGCCGTAAAGAAGGGTTGAAAGATTTTGGGTAGATCGTTCTTCTCGATGCCAAATCCCGTGTCCGCTACCGTTATCACCACCATCCGATCCGTCCCATCAACCGGTTCGGTGTTTGCTTCGACGATGAGTTTTCCGCCCTCCGGCATAGCGCCGATGGCGTTGAGATAGAGATTGACCAAAACCTGCTCCAGTTGCTGCGGATCGGCACTGATCTTCGGTAAGTTTTCGTCCACGAGAGTGGCGGCTTCGATTTTTTGTTTATACAAATGATTGGTTATGAGATTGAGCGTTTTTCCCACCGTTTCTTTGATGTCGGTCAGGGTAAGCTCAGTGCTCCTCGGGCGGGCGAATTCCAAAAGCTCTTGAATGATTCTCTGACAGCGCTTGGTTTCCTCGTCGATGATTTTCAAAGATTGATATTGAGGGCTTGAGGGATCGGTCTCACTTAAAAGATCTTGAGCAAAGCCCATGACAATCCCGAGCGGATTGTTGAATTCGTGAGCCATCGAGGCGGTAATCTCCCCGAGAGAGACCAAACGCCCCGACGCGATCAGCTGCTGCTCTAGTTCATGGGCCTGTTGGCGCAATTTCTCTTCGCTCTGGCGCAGCGCTTCTTTGGATTGCTTGATGTCATGGATATCCGTGCTGAATCCGTACCACATTAAAACATGCGCGCCAGGATCCTTAACTGGAATAGCCCGGGTGAGCCACCAGCGATACTCACCGTCGTAACGCCGGTTTCGCACCTCGATCTCGTACTCCTTTCCTTCGCGCAAGCTCTTGGTCCATTGCTCGGCACATGTCTCATAGTCGTCCGGATGCAAGACGAGACGCGGCCAGTCGCGCGCGTTTTGCGCGGGCGCCAGGCCGGTGTAGGCGTACCAGCGATCGTTGGCAAACGTGATCGTGCCGTCTGGCGCAGCCGTCCATACGACCCCCGGCATCATATTGGCGACATGCCGGAAACGCTCCTCGCTGGCACGGAGCGCTGATTCCCGCGCCTCCAATTGTTCTCCGGCCTTCCGAATGGCTCTAGTGACCTCGCTAACTTCCACGACAACATTGGTAGACTCGGTCTCAATGGGCGCTCCAGTCGGTAGTGCACTCGCAGACCGCGCCAGCCCGGAAACCGGTTGAGCGATTCGCCGGCCAAACAGCACAGCGAGACCAACCGCGAGGAGCACGGTAGCCAGTGCTCCTGCCGCCATTGCGACCGTGGAACCGCGCAGCGTCTGTTCGATCTTTTCTTTTGGCACTCCCGTCGCGACCGTCCAGCCGGAAATGTTCGAGCGACTATGCGCGGAATACAAGCGTTGCCCCTCCGGTCCAACGCTTTGGTATGCTTCCTCGGGAGTTTTGCGAAATCTTTCATACAGGGCCGGCGCCGGCCGGCGGCCGACCCACTGCTCATTGTTCAACGTCCGGGCAATGATAATGCCTTGCTGGTCTAACAGAGTCATCGTGGCATCCGGCGGAACCGGATAGCGCAAAATAAAGCTTAACCATGTCGACTGCGGGATCACAGCGGCGAGAACGTACGCAACTGTCTTTTGTTGCTTTAATGGCACCATAATCGCCATGGCGTAACTACCGTCGAAGTTGTCTTTGAAAAGGGGCGACACTGCCGGTTGCCCGGATCTTACGACGGCTGACAGCGTTGCCAAGCCAATGGGTGTCCTAGGCACTCCGGCGCCGACCGGACTGTCCAGATTCATCAATTCCTGCCCTTTCCTGTCGGTGAGAATGATATTCACCCAAATCAATTGGTCGGCTCGAACCCGCTTCGCTTCCTCGTAAAACCGTTGTAATTCCCCGGCCTGCAGGTAGGGAGATTTCCCCAGGATTCCGAGTAGTCCGAGGTAGCGTTCAAGCTCCGAGTCGAGCGCTATCGACATCGCCCGCACACGCTCTAGAAATTGCTGCTCGAAAGCTCTTCTCTGTGCTCGCCAGAATATTGCCGTCATGGCCGCCGAGAAGACCAGAAGCGGAAGGACGGCGCCGAGCACGAGTATGACGAGATGAGTTCGAATCTTCATCGAAATTAATGGCGATTCGAATTGGGTTGGACTCTATGATGGTCCCCTTTATCAATATACAATGAATTTTCTTGTCAGAAAGGCCGGTATCTTTTAACTATGCTCGCTCACGGGTGGCGAGCATAGGCTGAGCAGGCGACTGAACAGGAGGCGAGCGGTAGTTCCACGACCAGCAGAACCAAGAGATACCAAGGCTTTTCGCGGGATCAACTGCCCGCGAATGTCAGGCCGGCAATATGGTGCGGATGACGCTTTTCAGTTGTTGGATATCCAGCGGCTTGGTGAGATAGGTAGTCGCGCCTTTCCGGAAGCTTTCATTGCGGCTGTCGACTGTGGGGTAAGCGGTAATCATGATCACTTTGATCGACGGGCAACGGTTTTTTATTTCTGCGAGGAGGGCGAGGCCATCGAGAGGAAACATCTTGATATCGAGGATAGCCAAGTGAAACCCGCCGTTTTCGAGCAGATGAAGTGCTTGATAGCTGTTGGGCGCTGTTTTAACCCGGTAACCCTCCTTACTGAGAATCCGGTCAAGGAGTAAGAGAAGGTTTTCTTCATCATCGACGACTAATACCGATCGGTGCACTGCTGAGTTACTTTCTCTCGTTGGTGACTGAACGCTATCCATAATCTTTAGTCAGGTTCATTTATCAATTGCCTGGCAATCGATGGTTCTTCGAACGGAGCCAGACGCTCGTGGTCTTTGCAGCGACCTGGTGCCTCTTGGTTAAGTCGCCCACAAACATCGCCTAGGATTTTTTTGAGCCCACCACCACTAATACGACCCCACCCGCTAGTGCCAACCCACCTAACAACGGCGGAAGAGGCACGGTTTTTTCTTTTTCAGCCGTCGCCTGCAGAGGACCGATATCGACTATCTTCTCTCGTGTTGTGTATGTGATCCCCTGATACGCGAGCGCCACAATGCCCAAGATTATTAGCGCAATCCCTATCAGTATAGTCGGCTTCATCGTCTTTACCCTCCGAGGCTACAGCGCGCTGCGACCCTGGACGATATTGATCGCTAACACGACGAGAGCGATGACGAGCAGCAGATGGATCAGACCACCGATCGTGTATGCCGTAGCCAGCCCTAGTAACCACAGAACCAGGAGAACCATGAAAATGATCCAAAGCATGTTTCCGCACTCCTTCCTCCGAGGTTCGCTGATGCTTTCCACGTCAAAGAAGGCCGAGTCGGAATTGAGGAAAGAATTCTCTAAGCCCCTGGGCTCCTGTCCTGGTAAGCCTTTTGAAGCTCCGTTGCTTTCGATTCGAGCGACTCACCTTGGCGGCCGATCCATTCCTTCGTCATTGCGGCGATCTTGTCGGCACCTTCGCGCAGTTTTTCCGCCTGCTGATTCAGGTAGTCCAATCCTTCTCCCGTGCGGCGGCGAACTTCTTTTCGGGTGTCCTCTCCGGAGCGTGGAGCCCATAAAAGTCCGGTCAACAAACCTATACCTATACCGATCAGGAATTCCGAAACTCTAAATTCTCCCTTCGTCATGATCCTCATCCCTTCTTGTTTATCGATTAAAGAAACTATCGACATATCGCGTAACACGCGCCTCACTGCTTCTTCTGAACTTGCAGATTGTTCTTGACGCTTTTGACGCCGCTGACTTGCGACGCCAATTGTTCCGCTCGTGCCTTTTGGTCCGGTGATTCGACAATACCAGTGAGGGAAACCACTCGGTTGGTTGTGTCAACGTCGATTCGGGTCAGATTTGCGGTTTTCTCCCCGACCAATTTGGCTTTCACAGAAGCTGTGATGGTCGAATCGTCCACGTACTCGCCGGCGGTTTCACCCGTCATTGACGTGCAACCCCCGATGAGTAGGAGACCCGCTAACATAATGGATGATAGTCTGATTGCGTAAGACATAACTCCCTCCTTCTTTCTTGCCGAATGCCGTCTAGCTTAGTAAATAAGTGAACCGGACTCTATTTGTCGCTTCCGTTCCTCATATTCACGACGAGATATTCTCTCGCTTTTATAATCGTCCTCAAGCCTATCCATCTGCCGCTTCGCGTTAAATTCATAGCCGGCTCCTGTAGCCAAACTGCCAACGGCGGCTCCACCTAAGAACTCGCATCCCCATTGAGTAAAACCGAGGAGCATCAACAAAAGAAAATATTTTTTCATGGCCTCGTCCTCCCTTTGGTTAAACTTTAACTGAGCAGCGCACCTAAAATCCTCTGACCGCGGTTCCTACGAGGGAATGAGGCTTCAATGGTAGATCTCTTTCAATCGAGGGGAGGGGCCGTGTGGCCTGATATCCCCACTGCTCGATGTCGATTGAAGTCTTCTCAATCGCGGGATTGGTTGACAAGCAAACCGCTTGACCCCACCAGGAGTCTCCGGCCTCAACTCTGAAGCGCTTACAATTGATCAAGGCCCGAGACTTTGCTGATCGATCAATCACATTCGCGTTACCTCGAGGCTTCATATTCTTCCCATAGCCAAAAGTATGATGAGTATCAAGAGAATCAGTCCAATCCCGCCGCTCGGATAGTAGCCCCAGCCCGTGCTGTACGGCCAGCTTGGCAGGGCGCCGATGAGTAATAGAATGAGGATGATGAGCAGAATTGTTCCCATAAAATCCTCCTTTTAGGTGTCGCCGTTAAAAAATTTGTAACGCAAATTTTTGCTTGTTTCGCGCCTGTCGTTACGCGGCCTTTTCCCAGATCCGACTCGCTCATCTTGTTTTGATTCGACTTGGGGGTCGATACTTTAATTTGTCTTTCTCTATGCTTTCATGACACAAAGGGTGTGCCAATTTGAAACGAGCATGTGATCGCGATTTTCAAAGGATTTTTTTTACGCGGCAAACTACCGAGCCATGTTTTGTCAGATTTTTCTTACAGAGCCCCGAAAAAACTGACATGAGGCGCGCTAAAGTTGCGAACAATGCAGAATCTTCTGCGAGTGGGGTCTTGAATGCATACGCAGCTCCCTATCGTTTGACGTTAAGTCTTTGCTCGTTTTTTAGCTGACCAAACAGGCCCGACTTTGGATAAATGCTCTTTGATACCCCGTTAGCTTGCTACCCGGGGGAGATTCACTATACCTATACCCGAGAACCGGGATTACCTCCTAGAACGGCGGGATAGGAAGTAGCCAATACCAAAGCCAATCAGTAGTGATTGTACCGGATAGCGGCGAACAAACTGGACCACATCGGCTCTCAGATTTCGAAAAGTCTCGTTGGAAAAAATTGCGTTCACGATGTCTTCGGTGCCTGCCTTCAGATTTTCAACGTTATCCCGGACAGTGGCGGTTGCATCCCGCGCCTTTTGCTTAAGGGCGTTGCTCGTGCGTTCTAAACGATCGGTTCTCTCATCGAACTCTTTCAACCGTCGATCGATCTCTCGCTGGGCGTCGTCGTACAAATAGCCGTATTTTTGCTGCACCACGCCGATCAACTTGTCTTTATTGCCGGCAACCTGCTCGATGTCGTCGTCAGTGAGTTTGCCCCACCATGATTTCAGCTCTCCTTTGATTTCATTCCACCGGCCTTCCAACTGGTGAGAATCCATAATCGCATCCTCCTTTTGTTTCTCAAAGTTTTGAACCATAAACAGAGCTGGGGGAGACCCGCCGGGAGCCTCCCCGCTTATGTGAACGCAACGTCTTAGTTAATAGAATTGGTTTAGCGATTTTTAGAGGAGGATTCTTTACCCATAGGAGAGCTGGAAGAATCTTTAGACGAAGACCCCTTCTCCATTGACGAAGAGCCTTTTTCCATGGATGAAGATCCTCTTTCCACTCCTAATGCCTTTGCGGTCGCAGCATCGAGTCTGCCACTGGCCTTGAGGCCATTCGCTGATTGGAATGCCCTGAGAGCCTTTTGTGTTTGCGCTCCCATCACGCCATCGGCGGGACCGGGATCTTGTCCTTTATCCTTTAAAGCTTCCTGGACTTTCTTGATGTCATCTTTTCCCCATTGTCCGCTGGCGCCCCGAGCAGAAGTTTGATCTCCAGACTCCGTTCCACTGGGGGCCGTGCCTGATTTCATTTGGCTGCCACTTGGCGAGGTCCCTTCGTCCTTTTGTGAACTGCCCGGACTAGTCGGTGCGGGTGAACTACCTGATTTGGTTTGAGACCAACCGGGTGTCACACTCAGCCCTAACAGCCCGGTTAGTCCCAAGGCCGTTATTACCGATTTATTTTGTTTCATGTTTTTTTTCCTTTCGCGCATAGATTAAACGTCGCGTTCATTTCGATGAGCTTGATGGATCTGCCGCCGCCGTCCATCGCGCGGCTTCCTCCGGCGTCATAGTGCCAAATGGCCGAAGCCGCGCATCCTCATAACCCCAATCCGTAATATCTTTAAGATACTGTGTCCGGGACAGCAGCGTCCCCTGGCACAACTTAGGCTTCTGCGCGGCAACTTCGATCTCATTCTCTAGCCGGCCCAACAGTTCTCTCATGAGCCAGTCCGGTATCAGTGACCGTTCCGTAGGATAGATAAAGCCGAAAAGGATAAGGTGAGTAAAAAGCACTCGCCAGTGCGGTTCGAACTGCTGGAGCAAGCGCCGCCAGTCCATGCGCTCGCCGCACGAACGAAAGAGGTGCGCTATATCTGCGCCGTCGTAACGTTCCCTCTCCATGACGAAAGCCTTCGACCAAATCATCTCTTCGGGTGGGCAGAATCGGATTGGCACGCCGAAGACTTCTCCCTCGATCGAGTGCTCGAACCAAGCATCGTTTATCGCGCAGATGCCGTTTCCCGAGCCAAAGATAACATCGACAAACAAGGCGTCTTCGTAAGCCTTTGCGAGCCAGTGCGGATAGCAGATCTCGGTTCGATGGCCCGCGATTGAAAGCACTTCTAGGGCCGATTGGACCTGTCTCGGACGAAGGTATAAATCTACGTCCTTGACATCTCGGGAAATGCCCGTGTAGCGTTCCAACATTTGCGCGCCGCCGACGAGAAATGGAATTTGTCCCTTGTTCAGATCTTCCATCACCTGGCGGTAGAAAGCGCAACCGTTGATGATTCCCGCTGATGATTGCATCGTAACGCCTCAACCGATCTCAGGCCGCCGGTAACTCAATCACCCTAAACGGCGGACGGTCTGGAAAAACCTGCTGCAGAAGTTTCATGGCTACGTTATAAACTGGCACGTTGCTTTTGGTTCGTCCTTCCGGACTCCCATGATGGGCGTGGCCGTGAAACACGAAGGTTACGGGGTAACGATTTAACGGCTCTTCTAATCTGCTCGATCCCAAAAATGGGTAGATCTCGACCGGCTCGCCCTTGACGGTGGACTCAATCGGTGAGTAATGGAGCAAGGCAATCCGCTTTTCCGTCCGGAGCTTTGCCAAGGCAGATTCTAACTTGAGCGCCTCCCCTATAGCCTCATGAACAAAGCCCTTAATCGTCTGCTCGCCCCAAGGCTGCAGCGCGCGCTCGCCGAAACCTCCGGCAAAACCCTTGACGCCCGCAAAGCCGATGCCGCCGATTTCGTACGCATCACCGTCGAGCATAACAGCGCCTGCTTCCGAGAGAATTCGACTGACGTCTTCTTGTTTGCCGGACTCGAACTCATGGTTTCCGAGCACCCCCACAATGGGGAGCTTCAGACTCTCCAGCTCTTTGGCGAGGATGGCCGCTTCTTCCGGCAATCCATAATCAACTAGATCGCCACCCAACAAGAGTAGGTCAGCGCTCTGAGCGATTTGTGAAAAGAGCGGTCGCAGGGTTTCGTGGGACGTTTTGTTACAGTGAATGTCGGCAATCGCCGCCAAACGTATAATTCCTTTTTCATGCGGGTTAAGATCTTTGATCATGGGCTGAAGGTATTGATTTCTGTTCGTCGGAACGAAAAATTCAACTCTATTTCGTTTTTTGACTTGTTGGCGTGGGCTCTGACACCTCTTTAAGGGCTGCGCCGGCGAGCTCTTTGTCCTGTGTACCGATGACTATGTCGCCCAGCGAGAGCACTCCGACCAGGCGCTTTTCGCGGCTGAGTATTGGCAGGCGCCGAATCTGGTGTTCTTCCATGATTTTACTGACTTCACTGACCTCTTGGTCCTCGAAGCCGTATATGACGTCTGCGGTCATAACTTCTCCGGCTTGCATCGTTTCCGGATGAAAACCATCGGCGGTCGCTCGCACGATAATATCCCGATCAGTGAGCATACCAATCAGATTATCGCCGTCACACACGGGCAGCGCTCCTACATCATGAGCCTTCATGATTTCAGCTGCTTCCGCTATGGAGGTCTCGGGATGGATGATTTCGACTTTCCGAGTCATGATTTCCTTAACCTGCACGATGCCCCCTTCGAGTCTCTCTCTACTGCCTTACCGGTGTAGCGCTCGCATCGCTATCAAACCAAATTACACACCGGTTTTAAAATGGAACAAAAGCTGTGCCAAACTAAATCGATAAAATAATCGCCGGATATCGAGGCAAATCGAGGTCTATTCCCGGCCGCGACCCCCAAGCGCGGTTTTCTTGTGGATATTTTGCGACAGGGAGACAGGAAACGCAGACGGCGAGTTTAATTTTACGGACATATTGCGAATTTAATTTGGTGGGGTAATTTGTTTATATCAACTTGTAAAAAGAGGAAGAATACCGGAAACGGATCTACTTTGACGAGGTAAAATATGACTGACTCAACCAATAGCGCGGATTGGAGATCTGAGGCAGTTCCAAACGAAACTTCCGGTCGAGCCGCCGGGAAGGATCGCAGAACAGACAGTAACGGCGCGACGGTGGGCGGAAAGGTGCGGCAAATGTCAACCGGCAAACTTTTAGTGGTCGATGACGACAATAACCTCGTGGAGCTTGTAAGAGTAAAGCTGCAAAGCGCCGGTTACGAGGTCGCCACAGCCTCAAAAGCAGAAGATGCGATCGAAGCGGCCAAGGGGGCGGTCTTTGATCTGTGCATTCTCGATCTGAGGCTTGCTGACCGGAGCGGAATATCGTTGATGCGGGAATTGCATTCGATAAATCCCGACATGCCGGTGATCATACTTACTGGCTATGGTAGCGTCGAGAGCGCCGTCGAGGCCATGCAAGAAGGAGCTTACAATTACCTGACAAAACCATTTAACACACAGGAGCTTCTTTTACAGATCAAGAGAGCACTGGAAAACCGCAGGCTTAACTCCGAGATCCAACGACTTAGAGGGCTTTTAGAAGAGCAGTTCGACTTTACGAATATAGTCGCAAGAAGCGATAAGATGCGAAGCGTCCTCGATATCGTTTCCCGAATTGCCAATACCGAATCGACCGTGTATCTCCATGGCGAAAGCGGTACGGGGAAAGAAATCATCGCGAAGGCAATTCATCTTGCAAGCCCGAGACGCGACAACCCGTTTGTGGCCATCAATTGCGCCGCTTTGCCTGAAACACTACTTGAAAGCGAGCTGTTTGGACATGAAAAGGGAGCCTTCACCGGCGCCAACAGAAGCACTAAAGGATTATTTAGCCAGGCTCATGAAGGAACCATTTTCTTGGATGAAATTGGCGATATGCCGCCCTCGATTCAGGCGAAACTCCTGCGCGCGTTACAAGAGCGTCAGTTCTATCCCGTTGGAAGCGAAAAGCCAGTTTTCGTGGATGTTCGAATCATCGTCGCCACGAATAAGCAATTGGAGGACGAGGTGGCAAAGGGCGCATTTCGTCAGGATTTATTTTATCGGCTTCACGTCATTCCAATCCATTTGCCTCCTCTCAGAGAGAGGAAAGAAGATATCCCACACTTGGCCGATCGTTTTCTCAAAAAGCTTTCGCAACAGATGAAGAAAGATGTGAAGGGAGTAACGCCACAGGCCATGCAAAAACTTATGCTCTACGATTGGCCGGGAAACGTTCGGGAACTGGAGAACACATTAGAGTACGCTGTGGCCATGACCCGGCAGGATATGATTACCGAGGACGCTGTCCTGCAGACGAAGAATTCATTAGCTTCCGCGAATCAAGAGGATTTGAACCCGCAGATGAACATCGCTCTGAAAGGACCTCTCAAATCCTACAAGGAAGCCAAGTATGAGTTCGAAAGAGGATATCTCATTCACCTGCTAAAACTTTGCGGCGGCAAAGCGAGCGAAGCCGCTAAACTAGCCGAAAAATCCCGGACAGATTTCTATGAATTACTGAGAAAACACGAGATAAAAATAGAAAATTTCAAAGGCTCCGATGCAACGTAAAGCGGGCTCATGCCGAGCGTTTAAGCAGTAAGATTTTTGATAGACTTCCTCAGGTTAACGGGATAATTTATTGCAAACCGTCACTGGTAACCGGAACCATCCAATTCAAACGAAATTCCGGCAGGTTGGTTTGTATCTCCCCACCCTTGTTAGTGTTGAGACAAATCCCTTCAGTTTGTAAGTTATTTCGGACATGGCTCCCGGTCTCATGAGCCATGGCGCGGCCGTGTTACAGGCGATTAGATAGCCGCACGGTCGACAGCAGTCGTTCGTTGAAAAGAGCGGCGGTGATTTCCAGATACGTCTACGGGATTTCAAGGCAGTTGACACCGCGATGGGACCCCATCTGATTATCCACAAAGTATTTCGACAAATCGGCTGGCGAGTCCTTCACCATGCTCTTGCTTCAAGAAATGGAGCTGGCCGCGGTCTTGCTAAATATTCCAGTCGTTCAAAAGATTCTGGGTGTTCGGATTTCAAAGCAGAAGGTGTTATACGTTTGAATGCTTGGGGAGGTGTAACGATGAACGTGACTATGCTTTTGCAAAAAGGCGTCAACATGAGAAGCATTAAACTATATTCCGAGAAGCCCAGTTTTTGGCAGCTCGTCTTCTCGCAGAGCAAGGCTAACGGAGCCGACTATTACGGAGAGGAATTGCCGGGCTACACATGGAATTGGCCAAAGAACACTTACCTTCAGCGACGCCTACGCCGAAAGGGACATTGAGCCTGCCGTTTGTCGCACCGTTCCTTCCAGTACGACGCGCACGCGAAATACGTGATCAACATGCGCCGCTTCAAAGAAGGGGCATGAGTCGTACTGCTTACCGGGGGTTTTCGGCTTCAATGATACTTGGCAACATATCATCAATACCGGCACTATCATTGGTCAACTTTCTCATGGTCTTTTTATTCCAGAACACTCACCCAAAGACTTCACCTTCTGATGCCCTGAACCCGAACGAGCCCGCTGCGTTTTTGCCAACCCAGAGACCTGCCTATTGATCAGAACTTTCACATAGACTGCCGACCGTTTTGTTAACATTCGGAATTAAATCCCTGTAAGAGTATTCTTACCATCGAGGATTTCAGTGGAAGGGCATTTCATACAATAACAACTGTCTAACCGGTTGTTATCTCCCGCGAGCACCCGGCAAATTCCTTTCAATAATGAATACTTCAGTGCTTTTCGCGGGTATGCGGTACGGATCTTGCCCATAGATACTTAAAATGGTTCGCGGATGGAGGTTTGGCGCGAACCAATAAGCCACAACATTCGGAGCTGAAGACATGCCCTCCGCTCGAAACTTTCCAAGTCGGGCATACCAAACGAACGGCACCGTCGGATGGCTGGTGTTGTTCTTGTTGCTATTACTGGCACAGGGTTGCGCGCTCGTGTCGACCCTTCCGAATTGGGGCCGGCAGGCCACAATTCCTGGGTCCAGTCGTAGTCAAACCGTTTTGGGAATTGCCGACGGTCAGCAAGCCGCCATCATCAAATCTTCCAGTAACGGACTTTCTCCTCAGCGGAGTCTAAAAATACCGGGAGCCACGGTCGGAGCGCATATCGGCGAAGCTTCCTGGTATGGGCCCGGGTTCAATGGGAAAAAAACCGCGAATGGGGAGACTTTCGATGACTCCAAGTTTACGGCTGCCCATAAGACTCTGCCGCTCGGCAGCAAGGCTAGGGTTACTAATATCGACACTGGAGGCTCCGTTGAAGTGGAAATCAACGATCGCGGCCCGTATGTGAATGGCCGGATTATTGATTTATCGCACGCGGCAGCTAAGGCTTTGGGCATCATCGATGCCGGTATAGCGATGGTGAGAGTTGAATTACTTTCCGGGTCGCCCAAATCTGCGGACGCGAGGGAGAAGTGAGCAGTTGATGGCATGAACGCTGTCGTCGATTTGTTAATCGCACCTAAGGAGGCGTCCATATGCAAATATACGTCGCGTTCCAACCTTTAGTGGCACTGATCGCGGGAATACTGATCTTGATCATCCCAAGGCTGTTGAATTACATCGTCGCGCTTTACTTGATCGTAACGGGAATATTGGGGCTGGCGAGGATCTAGAGCGTAGTTGCCGAATCAGCAGAGTGATCGAAAGAACCGCAATAAATTTTCAAAAGAGGGAGGGCTGACAATGTTAAACTGGGCTGTTACTTTTCTTGTCGTTGCCCTGATAGCAGGTGTTCTGGGCCTTACCGGAGTTGCCGGCGCAGCCACACAAATTGCGTGGATTTTGTTTGTGATTTTTCTAATTCTCTTCGTGGTAGGTCTCGTTATGGGGCGGCGTCCCTAGCGCTGAACACTGATCATGCCGCTTAATTCATGCTAATGCGCGAGGGAATCGCCTAGCGCGGGGCTGCAAGCGTCAGAAACGATTGCGCAGTGAAAGTAGGCCCGACGAATTCGGTCGTGACGTCACGACGGAATCTGTTATTAGGCTATCTTCAACGAACTCGAAACCGGCGGCCCGAAAGTGGAATTCGTTGTCGCCGTTCTCACGGATATCGTGTTGGGGAAGCCGCAAGAGCACTAAAGAGCGCGCCTCTAGTTCGTAAGGCTGCCCTCCGCGAATGAGCCTTCGTCGCCGAGTGGGTTTCTGGTCCCTCGTGTCGAAGGCAACCTCCCAGCGCACCTTGCGTCGATGAGCCGGCAATACGAAGCTCAAGGGTTCGTAGTGAGCATTCACTAGAATCAGCAGCGTGTCATCTACAATCCGATTGCCGCGAGCATCCGTATCCTCAATGGCATCACCCGCCAGCCGCAAACCGAGACAGTGGACGGAGGGGTTGTTCCAGTCCTCGTCGCTCATTTCTTTGCCGTCCGGGCGGAACCAGGCCAGGTCTTTCACTTCTGAGCCGCGGATCGTGCGGCCTTGGAAGAATTTGCGGCGACGCAGAACTGGATGTTGATGAAACAATCGCATCAGCAATCGAGTAAATTCCAAAAGATCCCGTCGCTGCGGGTCAAGTTTCCAGTCGATCCAGGAGATCTCGTTATCTTGGCAGTACGCATTATTGTTGCCCCTCTGTGTCCGCCCGATTTCGTCTCCCGCGAGTAGCATTGGCACGCCTTGAGAGAGAATCAGAGTTGCCAAAAAATTGCGCTGCTGACGTTTCCGAAGGGCCAGGATTTCAGGATTGTCCGTCGGACCTTCGACGCCGCAATTCCAACTGAGATTGCCGTTATGCCCGTCGCGGTTGTCCTCTCCGTTGGCCGCGTTGTGTTTGTCGTTGTAACAGACGAGATCGGCGAGGGTGAAGCCGTCATGGGCGGTCACAAAGTTGATGCTGGCGTATGGGCGACGGCCTCCTCTGTCGTAGAGATCGCTGCTCCCGGTGAGCCGGAAAGCTAAACCACCCAGCGACCCGTCATCCCCTTTCCAGAAGCGTCTTATGGTGTCTCTATATTCTGCGTTCCATTCGGCCCACAACACCGGAAAATTGCCCACCTGATAGCCGCCCTCACCGAGATCCCAAGGCTCAGCGATGAGCTTCACCTGCGACAACACCGGATCTTGGTGGATGATGTCAAAAAACGCTCCTAAGCGATCCACCGAATGGAGTTCCCGCGCCAGGGTTGAAGCGAGGTCGAAGCGAAACCCGTCCACATGCATCTCCAGCACCCAATAGCGCAGGCTGTCCATGATCAGCTGGAGTGTGCGCGGATGCGTCATGTTCAAGGTATTGCCGCAGCCGGTGTAATCCATGTAATAGCGACGGTCATCGGCTACCAGACGATAATAGGCCGCGTTGTCGATTCCGCGAAAACATAACGTTGGCCCGAGGTGATTTCCTTCTCCGGTATGGTTGTAAACGACATCGACGATGACCTCTATGCCTTCACGGTGCAAAGTCTTGACCATGGTCTTGAACTCCGCCAGCTGCTGTCCCAGTGTTCCCGGAGAGGCGTAGCTGGACTCCGGCGCAAAAAAGCCGATCGAATTGTATCCCCAACAGTTCGTGAGGCCGCGGTCGACGAGAAATTTGTCTGCGACGAACTGGTGAATCGGCATCAGCTCTACGGCTGTGATCCCCAAGGATCGGAGATAGTCGATAATGGCTGGATGGGTGAGAGCCGCATAAGTGCCTCTCAGTTCCTTCGGCACTTTGGAGTGACGAGCGGTGAATCCTCTTACATGCATTTCATAGATCAACGTCTGGTGCCAAGGAGTTCGAGGCGGCGCGTCCTGTCCCCAACTGAAAGCCGGGTCCACGACCACGCACTTCGGTATTCCGTCGGCGCTGTCCCGCTCATCTTTCGATAAGTCGCCGTCCGGATGTCCGATCGTATAGCCGAAGAGCGCGTCGCTCCATTTGATCGAACCCGCAATGGACTTGGCGTAAGGATCCAAGAGCAGCTTAGCCGGGTTGAACCGATGACCTTCGGCAGGATTATAAGGGCCGTGCACGCGATAGCCGTAGAATTGTCCCGGCCGGGCTTCCGGCAAATAGACATGCCAAACCTGCGCGGTTTGTTCGGTCATCCGAACTCGCGTCGTCTCGCGGCCTTGGTTTGGCCGATCAAACAGGCAGAGTTCCACGCCCGTAGCGTTTTCAGAAAACAAAGCGAAATTAACGCCTGAGCCGTCCCAAGTAGCGCCTAGCGGGTACGGATTTCCGGGCCATACCTTCATGGAATGATCCCTTCGCTTGCCATCTCCGCAATATCAGCTGGATTCGTCTGCAGTCTGATCAGTTCGTCTGCAGTCTGATCAGATGGAAGCCGCAACGGTGTCGACGGCAGCAACATCGAAGCTGTCTTCGATCACGGCGGCTGTAGGAGCAAACGCGATACCAACATCATGCGTCCGTCGCAACTGCACAGAATCAAAGATCTATTCAGAAGCGCTTAACAGATCGCTCGCGCCGCTGTGTATGCGATTCCCTTCGACGTTTCGAGAATTCTCGAAATATGGAGTCCCTCACGAGTCATGAATACGATCACGTCCTTTCCGTTCTCATCCGTCCGCCTACCGCACCGTGTTCCTTGTGCGCGTCTTATGAGTCTCGAACGGATGGTGGATCTTTCAGCGGAGGTCGACTCTCATTTTGACGTTTCGAGAATTCTCGAAAGGTGAAGTTTCCCCTATTAGGCGATCACGATATCCTTGTATCCTTTATCCCTACCTCTCCCGTTGAGTCGGGCACGCGAATCCGGTAGACAAAAACATATGGCAAAAAGATTTTTCTCAGGCGCGACCACCGTGGCAATGGCGATCCTGTGGCTCATCGCGCGGCCGATTGACGCCGGCGAAGGCGCAAAGCCGGAGGTGCGACTTGCTCAGTTCCAAGTGCCCCAGTTGCCGGGATTGGGCGGTGCCGCGGTGGATTGGCGGCAATTGGATGCGTTTTTAACTTTCATTGTGAAGCGCTTCGGCCAGGAGATTCCTGCAGATCTGAGAGAATCGTTAGCAGAGGCGTTTCTCGACTCGCGTTACGAGTTGACGAATTTCGTGGAGCTTGCATCCGCCGGACAGAATCCGGTTCCGCAGATGCTGTTGGACGGTTGGAGTCGATTGTCGCCGATCATGAAACAAGCGCTCCCTGCGCTGCCGCAGGAGGCTGCCGACCGGTATGCGAACTTCATCGGCGTGCTGGATCAATTGGCGGCGCTGGGGCAAGGATCTCAGCTGGCGCTGCTGCAATTGTCGCCCGATGCTCTGAGAGAAATGGCGCGCATTTTGGAGCCGGCCGTAAGTGGCGATCCGATCGGGTACACCCTCGAGGTCGACAACGCGCTCCGCGATCTCCTCGGCTTCGGCGCTCCGCTTGCCCCTCCTTCTCCGGGTACGAGGCAGAGCCGACTGCCGGGTTTTCGGTCTTTTGCCAAAATCCGGCAAGCCTCTGTGCCTTCGCTCTGGTTTGGCATAGCGATGGCGTCAGAGCCTGACCTCAAGAAGTTGAATGAATGGGTGCCCGAAGACGGTGATCTCGAGGCTTATCTTCGGGCCGTTAGAAGTTTGCTGGCGGCGTTGAGTGACAAACTCGCGGCGAAATCGAAATTGGCCGAAGAGCATGAGCCTCTCACGCGGCAAATCATACTTGCCGCGGGCTGGCAGGAGAGTTGCTGGCGCCAGTTCATTAAAAAGGGAAAGCTCCTGACGCCTCTTGCCTCGGCCAGCGGAGCTTTGGGTTTGATGCAGGTGAGTCCCCATACGTGGCGAAACCTTTATGACCTGAAGCAGCTGGGAGCCGACATCGAATACAACGGCAATGCCGGCGCGGAGATTTTGCTTTATTACTTGACCCGTTTTGCCCTGAAAAAAAACGAGGACAAACAACCGGGCGGCGACCTCGCGCGCGCGACCTACTCGGCGTACAATGGCGGTCCCGGCCAGCTGAGCCGCTACCGGGCGGCTAAACAGAATCCGGCGTCTAAGAAGGTCGATGCATCGTTCTGGGAGAAATTTCAAGCTGTCAGGTCGGGCCGCGAGATGGAAGTCCGGAGCTGCTACCAAAAATAGCTGCGGAGTAGTTTGGCGCTACGGCGGAGGCTAGACGTGTCGTTTCGACGTTTCGAGAATGCTCGAAACGTGAAAGTTTTCCTCTCTGAGATTCCATCATTGCTAGCTCATCCTTATCCCCTTCGCCGTCTGCTCCACGATCACGAACTACGATCGCGTTGGTTTCCCCCGCCTTCCACTTTCATCTATCCTACTTCTGGTTCCGTCTCAGTCAAACCGCCCATTGCTAAAACACTTTCGGTCCTATAGAGTCGACACCGGATCATTCCTTCGTCTTAATGGCGCGCAAGAGGTAGAAAGCCGGGCCACACTCTCAACGGTGGCATCGACTTCGGCTCCGGTTTGACGGCGAGCGTATTCCCGGTTCTGACCCCCCTCCCTCTTCCAATATCCAAAGGCTATCAAGAGCCTGAAAAAAGGAGAGACATATGAATCCTG
>WNFW01003482.1_pt1 | contig 26692 bp, 23 predicted proteins | sample 5400131 | NCBI WGS metagenome assembly WNFW01 (sample SAMN13153362, study PRJNA577476) | soil metagenome | isolation source: 20 cm soil or saprolite under grassland replicate 1 | place: USA:California | collected 2016-06-15 | reverse complement strand
AAATATCGAACGATGGGTTTTCCATGAAGTCGATATCGCCGGATTGCAGCGCGTTCACCGCGGTTTGCGCGTCCGCCATCGTGATCCACTCGACACGATCGACCTTCACCACCTTGCCGCCGGAGGTCCAGCTCGCCGGCTCCTTGCGCGGCACATAGTCGGTGTTCTTCTCATAGACCGCCTTTACGCCGGGCTGGAATTCCGCAGCCACGAACTTGAAGGGACCGGATCCGATCTGCTCCTTCATCTGCTGGCCCGCCGGCGTTTCCGCCATTCGCTTTGGCATCATGAACGGCACATAAGACGACGGTTTTCCGATCGATTCCAGCACCAGGCCGTAGGGTTCTTTCAGTTTCAGCGTAATGGTCTTGGCGTCGGTGGCTTCGATGCTGGCGGTGAAATCCATCAGCTTCTGGCCCATATTGTCGCTCTTGGCCCAGCGCTTCAGCGACGCCGCGCAATCCTCCGCCGTGACCGGCGCGCCGTCATGCCACTTCAGGCCGTCGCGCAGCGTAAAGGTGTAGGTCAACTTGTCGTCGGAGATTTTCCAGTCCGCCATCTGCGGCTGAATCTTGAAGTTGGAATCCGTTGCCAGCAGCGTGTCATAGACCATGTAGCCGTGATCGCGCGTGATGTAGGCGGTGGTGAAACCAGGATCGATGATGCGCAGATCGGAATGCATCACCGCGGTGATGGTCTTGCCCGCGGCTATCGCTTGCGAGGTCAACGCAGCGACAAGCGCGAGCACCGCCAGCGCGACGCTCGACGCTATCGTGGGACGTCTCCAACGCGAGATATGGAACATTCGATCTCTCCTGACGTGAAACTGGTCAAAATCCGATGATTTGTTATGCATGCGGCGCGTTATTTAGGCGCACTAACACGCTGTAAATCTTGGGTATTTGAGACTTGCACCAAGCGCCTTGCGCGTCAATCGGCTTTTGGCGCATGACCGGGGGGTCGCCTACGGGCTGGCTACGCGCGCATGTTTCACTTTACAAATTATCTTCCGAACATCCTCGTATCCATTCGTCGATCCATCTGCGCCAGTGAAACATCCCCTCCGAAGCTCAAGAGAATCCCATGAATCCCGCCAATCTTCCGTTTGATTCCGAGGCCATGCTGCTGGGCTTGCGCGGCTGGGTGGAATGCGAAAGCCCGACCTGGGATGCAGGTGCTGTCGAGCGCATGCTCGACATCGCCGCGCGCGAGATGGCGATCATGGGTGCGTCGATCGAACGCATCGCGGGACGGCAAGGGTTTGCCGGCTGCATCCGCGCACGCTTTCCGCATCCCAGACAGGGCAAGCCCGGGATCCTGATCGCAGGGCATCTCGATACCGTTCATCCCCTGGGCACACTGGAAAAGCTTCAGTGGCGGCCCGAAGGCAACAAATGTTTCGGCCCCGGCATCTTCGACATGAAGGGTGGCAATTATCTCTCGCTCGAAGCGATCCGGCAATTGGCGCGGGCTTCCTTCACAACGCCGCTGCCGATCACGGTGCTGTTCACGCCGGATGAAGAAGTCGGCACGCCCTCCACCCGCGACCTCATCGAGGCGGAAGCCGCGCGCAACAAATACGTGCTGGTGCCGGAGCCGGGCCGCGCCAGCAACGGCGTCGTCACCGGACGCTACGCCATCGCGCGGTTCAATCTGGAAGCAACCGGCAGACCGAGCCACGCCGGCGCCACGCTTTCTTCGGGTCGCTCGGCGATCCGCGAGATGGCGCGCCAGATCATCGCCATCGACGGCATGACAACGGAGGACTGCACCTTCAGCGTCGGCATCGTGCATGGCGGCCAATGGGTCAATTGCGTCGCCACCACCTGCACCGGCGAAGCCCTGAGCATGGCGAAGCGGCAGGCCGATCTCGATCGCGGTGTCGAGCGGATGCTGGCGCTGTCCGGCACCGCCAATGATGTTACGTTCAAGGTGACGCGCGGCGTGACGCGGCCGGTGTGGGAGCCGGATGCGGGAACCATGGCGCTGTATGAAAAGGCGCGCGGGGTCGCGCAAGCGATGGGCGTCGAGCTTCCGCACGGCAGCGCAGGCGGCGGCTCCGACGGCAATTTTACTGGCGCGATGGGAATCCCGACGCTCGATGGCCTCGGCGTGCGCGGCGCCGATGCGCATACGCTCAATGAACACATCGAAGTCGACAGCCTCGCCGAGCGCGGCCGCCTGATGGCGGGATTGCTGGCAACGTTGGAGTGAGGCGCCGAACGGGGTTCGCGGCGATCAGAACTTTAAGCTTAAACTGTTTGCAATGGCACGGGACTTGCTAAAAGCTCCGCTGGGCTAAAAGCTCCGCTGGGCTAAAGGCTCCGCTGGGCTAAAGGCTCCGCTGGGCTAAAAGCTCCGCTGGGGCGGCAGAGTGCGAGAGTGGCATCATGATGGGTTTCTGCAGCGTTCCGCAATCTGGATCCGTCGCCCCTGCGAAGGCAGGGACCCACAGCCCCCGGCCTACATTGTCGTTCCGAACGTCTGCTCCAGCATTCCATCGAGAGTTCCCGGCGCATGGGTCCCTGCTTTCGCAGGAACGACGGGGTGGGTGATCCCTGATGTTCTTATATCTGCTACGTCGCATCCTCGCTGCCATTCCCGTCATGGGCGTGGTGGCGCTGTTCGTGTTTCTCTTGCTGCGGCTGACGCCCGGCGATCCCGCTGCGATTCTGGCCGGCGATAATGCGACGCCCGAACAGCTCGCGCGCATCCGCACCTCGCTCGGACTAAATGAACCGCTCTATGCTCAATTCTTCACCTGGATCGGCAAGCTCGCGCATGGCGATCTCGGCGTGTCGCTGATATCGAATGTGCCGGTGCTGAAAATGATCGGCCAACGTGTCGAACCGTCGATCTCGATCGCGTTGTCGACCATCATTCTCGCCATCGTCATCGCGGTGCCGCTTGGCGTGATCGCCGCCTGGAAACAAGGCACCTGGATCGACCGGTTCGTGATGGGATTGTCGGTGGTAGGCTTCTCCGTCCCGGTGTTCGTGATCGGCTATGTCCTGATCCAGATTTTTGCCATCGATCTGCGCTGGGTGCCGGTGCAGGGTTTTAGAAGCATCGCCGCAGGCTTTGGTCCGTTTCTCGAGCGCATCATTTTGCCGACCTTTACCTTGTCTTTCATCTACGTCGCCCTGATCGCACGCATGACCCGGGCGGCGATGCTGGACGTGCTGGGTGAAGATTACGTGCGCACCGCGCGCGCCAAGGGCATCAATGAAAGCGCTGTGCTGCTTCGCCACGCGCTGCGCAACGCCGCCGTGCCCGTCATCACCGTGATCGGGACCGGATTTGCGCTGCTGATATCGGGCGTCGTGGTCACCGAGAGCGTGTTCAACCTGCCGGGGATCGGACGCCTCACCGTCGATGCCGTGCTGGCGCGCGATTACCCGGTGATCCAGGCCATGATCCTTTTGACGTCAGGCATCTATGTCACCGTCAATCTCCTGATCGATGTCGCCTACACCTTGCTCGACCCGAGGATCAGGTACTGATGGCGATCGAAACCCTTCCCGAACCGTCGATCCCGATCACCACGCCGTTCCGGCCACGGCTGGGATTCCTGACGGCGACGCCGATCATCGCCGCAGCCACCATCTGCCTTGCACTGGTGACAGCGTCTGCGATCCTCGCCCCCTGGCTTTCGCCGCACGATCCGTTGCTGCTTGCACCGGCGCAGCGGCTGAAGCCCGCGAGCGCGCAATTTCTGCTGGGCACCGACGGTTACGGCCGCGACGTGTTATCGCGGATTCTTTACGGCGGACGGATCTCGCTGCTGATCGGCCTCGGCGCCGCCGTGATCAGTATCGGCGTTGGTCTTTTGATCGGCCTGGTCTCCGGCTTTTTCAAGTGGGTCGACGCGGTCATGATGCGCGTCATGGATGGGCTGATGGCGATCCCGAGCATTCTGCTTGCGATTGCCGTGGTCTCGCTATCGGGCGCCAGCCTGATGACGGTTCTGGTCGCCATCACCATTCCCGAAATTCCGCGGGTGGCGCGGCTGGTGCGCTCGGTCGTGCTGTCGGCGCGCGAGGAACCTTATGTGGAAGCCGCGATCTCGGTCGGCTCCAGCCTGCCCAAGATCATGTGGCGGCATTTGATGCCGAACACGATTGCGCCCTTGATCGTTCAGGGCACTTACGTCTGCGCTTCCGCCATCCTCACCGAGGCGATCCTGTCATTCCTCGGCGCCGGCATCAGCCCGGAGACGCCGACCTGGGGCAACATCATGGCCGAGGGCCGTGCTTATTTTCAGATCAAACCGTCGCTGATCTTCTGGCCGGGACTGCTGCTGTCGATCGCGATCCTCAGCGTCAACCTGATCGGCGATGCCGCGCGCGATGCGCTCGATCCCCGCATGAAACAGCGGGAGGGCGGCAAGTGAGCGAAGTAAAGGGAACGCCGCCGTCATTGCGAGCGAAGCGAAACAATCCAGAGTCGCGCGGCAAAGAAAGGTCTGGATTGCTTCGTCGCTACGCTCCTCGCAATGACGGCGGAGAGAGCGGAGAGCGATGACATGACCAACATCGTTCTCTCCATCGACGATCTCGTCGTCGGCCTCGGCAAGAGTTCTCGCAATGAGCGGATCATCGACGGCGTCTCGTTGCAGGTGCGCGAGGGCGAGACGCTGTGCCTGGTTGGCGAAAGCGGCTCGGGCAAATCCGTCACCTCGCTGACCGTGATGGGGCTCTTGCAAAAAGGCTCGCTGGTGCCGAGCGCCGGCAGCATCACACTGATCGGCGAAGAACTTCTCGGCGCCAGCGACCGGCGGCTGCGGCAATTGCGCGCCACCACCATGGCGATGATCTTTCAGGAGCCGATGACGGCGCTCAATCCGGTCGTCCCGGTCGGCCGCCAGATCGACGAGGTGCTGCGGGTCCACACCGGTCTGGACGCGCGCGCACGGCGCAAACGCATCCTGGCCATGATGGAACAGGTGCGGCTGCCGGAAGTCGAACGCATTTTCGCGTCCTATCCGCATCGGCTGTCGGGCGGCCAGCGCCAGCGCATCATGATCGCGATGGCGCTGGTGCTGGAACCCAAACTCCTGATCGCGGACGAGCCGACCACCGCGCTCGACGTCACCACGCAAAAGCAAATTCTCACGTTGATCCGCGACCTGCAAAGGGATCGCGGCACCGCCGTGCTGTTCATCACCCACGACATGGGCGTGGTCGCGGAGATCGCCGATCGGGTCGCGGTGATGCGTCAAGGGCGGCTGGTCGAGACCGGGACGCTCGATGCCATCCTGCGCACGCCGGCGATGGAGTACACCCGCAATCTTCTGTCGGCGGTGCCGAGCCTGGTGCCGCGTGCGCCGCGCGCCGAGAGCACCGAACCGGTCGAAGTGGCGGCGGCCCAGGATATCACACTCACCTTGCGAAAGGGCCGCACGCTCGGCATCGTCGGCGAAAGCGGGTCCGGCAAGTCGACGGTGGCGCGCTGCATCGTTCGGCTGATCGATCCGACCTCCGGCGGCATTCGGCTGGCGGGCCGTGAAATCTCCGAGCTGTCGCGCCGGCTGCTGCAGCCGCACCGCAAGCGCATCCAGATCATCTTCCAGGATCCGTATCGCTCGCTCAATCCACGCATATCCGTTGGCGAGACCATCGCCGAAGGCCCGATCAATTACGGCATGCCGCGTGACGAGGCGTTGGCCAAAGCGAGCGAGCTGCTCGAACTGGTCGATCTGCCGCCTGACGCCATCTCGCGCTATCCGCACCAGTTCTCCGGCGGCCAACGCCAGCGCATCGCCATCGCCCGCGCGCTGGCGCTGGATCCCGACGTGTTGGTGGCGGACGAAGCGGTCTCGGCGCTCGACGTCTCGGTGCAGGCGCAGGTGCTGGAGCTGCTCGACGAGATCCAGAACCGGCTCGGCATCGCGCTGTTGTTCTTCACCCACGATCTGCGGGTAGCCGCGCAGATCTGCGACGATGTCGCTGTGATGCAGCATGGCCGTATCGTCGAACAGGGGCCAGCCGCAGAAGTCCTGACAAATCCGCAAGTGGCCTATACCCGCGCGCTGCTCGATGCCGCGCCCGGACGCGGATGGGATTTTGCGAAGTTTCAGCCGATTGCGATGGCAACCTCATCCTGAGGGAGCGGCGTCTTCGCCGCGTCTCGAAGGATGAGCGGCACCATCGGGGCCCATGGTTCTCCCGGCGGTACGAAGCATCGTCCGGAGACGCGCGAAGACGCGCTCCTCACCATGAGGAGCACTCATAGCATCCAGAAATAGCGCCATGCCATGCAGACCGGGATTGCTTCGTCGCTTGCGCATCCGGCAATGACGAGTCTAACGTCGCATGCACCAACTAGCTGAGACAGAATTGATGACCCGTATCGCCGTTGGCGCTTTTCTACACGAGACCAACACCTTTGCGCCGACCAAGGCGACCTACGCCGATTTCGTGCATGGCGGCGGCTGGCCGGCCATGGCCCGCGGCGCCGATGTCCTCAAGGTGATGCGCAACATCAATGTCGGGCTGGCAGGCTTTGTCGGACAAGCCGAAGCCAATGGCTGGGAGATGGTGCCTACCATCTGCTGCGGCGCCAGCCCGTCGGCGCATGTGACCAAGGATGCCTACGAGCGCATCGTCAAGGTGATGGTCGACGGCATCGCGGCGGCGGGGCGACTTGATGCCGTCTATCTCGATCTGCACGGCGCCATGGTGACCGAACATCTCGACGACGGCGAAGGCGAAATTCTCGCGCGCGTGCGCCGGGTGATCGGCAACGACCTGCCGCTGGTGGCCAGCCTTGATCTGCACGCCAACGTCACGCCGCAAATGGTGGAGCAAGCGGACGCGCTCATCGCCTACCGCACCTACCCCCATACCGATATGGCCGGCACCGGCCGCGCTGCCGCAAAACATCTCGCGCTGCTGCTGCAGACCAAACGGAAACTTGCAAAGGCGTTCCGGCAATTGCCGTTCCTGATCCCGATCAGCTGGCAATGCACCAACGATCAGCCGACCAGGGGCATCTACCAAAGACTGGCGGCAATGGAGAGCGAAACTGTCCCGACATTGTCCTTTGCGCCGGGTTTTCCGGCGGCGGATTTTGTCGATTGCGGTCCGAGCGTGTTCGCCTATGGCAAGACCCAGGCCGACGCCGATGCCGCGGCGGACGCGATGGCGAAACTTGTGGTCGGGCACGAAGACGATTTCGACGGCCGTATCTACACCCCCGACGAAGGCGTGCGCCACGCCATGGAGCTGGCAATGCGCGCGGCCAAGCCGGTCGTGATCGCCGACACCCAGGATAATCCCGGCGCCGGCGGCGATTCCGACACCACCGGCATGCTGCGCGCGCTGGTCCGCAATAACGCCACCAAAGCCGCGATCGGCGTGATCTATGATCCCGTCTCGGCCAAGGCCGTGCATGCCGCCGGCGTTGGCGGAACCGTTACGCTCGCGCTTGGCGGCAAGTCCGGCATCCCGGGCGATGCGCCGTACACGGAGACCTTCATCGTCGAGAAATTGTCGGATGGACAGTTCGTGGCACCCGGTCCCTATTATGGCGGCCGCGACATGGACATGGGACCGTCGGCAGCTTTGCGGATCGGCGGTGTCAGGGTCGTGGTCTCATCGCACAAGGCGCAGCTCGCCGATCAGGCCATGTTCCGCTATGTCGGCATCGAGCCGACCGAGCAGTCCATTCTGGTCAACAAGAGCTCGGTGCATTTCCGCGCCGATTTCGAGCCGATCGCGGAAAGACTTCTGATCTGCGCCGCGCCGGGCGCCATGCCCGCGGACACTGCCGCATTGCCGTGGACGCGGTTGCGTCCGGGCATTCGCATCAAGCCGAACGGCCCTGCTTTTTCTCCCGCCTTCAAATCACCTTCGCTCTCTCCTGCCATCGGATAACAGACATGCCCAATATCGACCGCATCGAAGGCTTTGCCGACGAACTCACCGCCATTCGGCGCGACCTCCATGCGCATCCCGAGATCGGCTTCGAGGAAGTCCGCACCTCCGGCATCGTCGCCGACAAACTGACGCAATGGGGCATCGAGGTGCATCGCGGCCTCGGCGGCACCGGCGTGGTGGGCGTGCTCAAGGGCAAAGGCACCGGCGGCAAGCGGATTGGACTCCGCGCCGACATGGACGCGCTGCCGATGGAAGAGAATACCAACCTGAAATGGCGTTCCAGCATTCCCGGCCGGTTCCACGGCTGCGGCCATGACGGCCACACCACCATGCTGCTCGGCACCGCCCACTACCTTGCGGAGACCAGGAATTTCGACGGCACCGTGCATTTCATTTTCCAGCCGGCGGAAGAAGGCCTCGGCGGCGCGCGTGCCATGATCAAGGACGGACTGTTCGAGAAGTTTCCGTGCGACGAGCTTTATGGGCTGCATAACGCGCCCGACCTGAACCATGGCGAGATTGCCATCCTTCCGGGACCCGCGATGGCCGGCGCCGACTTCTTCGATATCACCATCAACGGCTATGGCGCCCATGGCGCGATGCCGGAGCGCTCCAAGGATCCCGTTGTCATCGCCATGACGCTTGGACAGGCGCTGCAGACCATCGTCAGCCGCAACGTCGATCCGCTGAAATCGGCGGTGTTGTCGATCACGCAGATTCATTCGGGCTCCGCCTATAATGTGATTCCGGGCGAGGCAAAACTGTGCGGCACCGTCCGTGCATTTTCCGACGAGGTGCGCTCACTGATCCGCGAACGGATGCGCGCGCTCTGCTCCGGCATCGCCAGCGCCTTCCAGGTCGAAATCGTTGCCGATATCAGAGACACCTTCAGCGTGCTGGTAAACCAGGAAGAACAGTCCAGAGTGATCGAGCAAGTCGCCCGTACCGTGGTCGATCCCGCCAAAGTCATCACCAGGACACAGCCGAAGATGGGCAGCGAAGATTTCGCCGACATGCTGCAAGCGGTGCCCGGCGCGTATTTCTGGGTGGGCCACGAAGGCTCGGTGCCGCTGCACAATCCCGGCTATATTCTCGACGACAGGATTTTGCCAATCGGCGCCAGCATGTTCGCACGCATCATTGAAACCCGCCTTCCGGCAGGCGCCCATGCATAAATCAGAATCGAACGAGGACGTGACGTCGCTGCACGATCTCAGCGCCGTCGACCTGATCGCCGGCTTTCGCGCCAGGCAATTCTCCCCTAGCGAGGTGCTGGAGGACGTGCTGGTGCATATCGCGATATGGGAACCGCACATCAAGGCGCTCTACGCCTTCGATCCCGAAGGCGCACGCGCGACCGCGAAGGCATCGACCGACCGCTGGCGGCAAGGCGAGCCGACAGGTCCGCTTGACGGTGTCCCGGTCACGATCAAGGACAATATCGCCACCAAGGGCGTGCCGGTGCCGCTCGGCGCAGCCTCCGTCAAGCTCGTGCCGTCGCCGGTGGATGCGCCACCAGCGGCGCGGCTGCGCGAGGCGGGCGCGGTGATCTTCTCCAAGACCACGATGCCGGATTACGGCATGCTGTCGTCGGGTCTTTCCAGCTTCCACCCCCTCACCCGCAATCCCTGGGATCTCGGCAAGAATCCCGGTGGCTCCAGCGCAGGCGCCGGCGCAGCCGGTGCTGCCGGTTACGGCCCGCTCCATCTCGGCACCGACATCGGTGGCTCGGTGCGGCTGCCATCCTGCTGGTGCGGCCTGGTCGGGCTGAAGCCCAGCCTGGGGCGGATTCCGATCGACCCCTCCTATGTTGGCCGGGTTGCGGGACCGATGACGCGCACCGTCGATGACGCGGCATTGATGATGAGCGTGCTGTCGCGGCCCGATCGCCGCGACGGCATGAGCCTGCCGCCCGACAGCATCAACTGGAAGGCGCTCGACAAGTCGCCGCGAAAATTGCGCGTTGGCCTGATGCTCGATCTCGGCGTCGGCCAGTCGCTGGAGCGGGACGTGCGCGATGTGGCGGTGCAAGCCGCGAAGGCGTTCGAGGCCGCGGGCGCCGTCGTCACCGAGGTCGACGGCGTGCTGACGCGCGAGATGCTCGACGGGCTCGACAATTTCTGGCGCGCACGGATGTGGGACGATCTTTCCAAATTGACGCCAGACGAGCGCGCCAAGGCGTTGCCCTATATCCATCAATGGGCGGAGCGAGGCGCGAAGCTCACGGGCGTCGATGTGATCAGGGGCTTCAACGCCACCATGGCCATACGATCAGCGGTGGCAAAGCTGTTCTGCAATCTCGACTATGTGATCTCGCCGGTGGCGCCGGTGGTGAATTTCGCGGCCGAGTTGGCGGCGCCGATCAACGATCCCGACCAGCCGTTCGAACACATCTGTTACACCGTGCCATGGAACATGTCGGAAAATCCGGCGATCTCGATCAATGGCGGCTTTAGCGCCAGTGGATTTCCGATCGGCGTACAGATCGTCGGTCGCCGCTTCGACGATCTCGGCGTGCTCGCAATGGCCAAGGCGTTCGAAGGCCTGCGCGGCCCGCAAAGGCCGTGGCCGGCGCCGCCGAAAAAGTAAACCAAAACGCCCCCGTCATGGCCGGGCTTGTCCCGGCCATCCACGTCTTGGCTGCTCCGGGGCAGGAAGAAAGACGTGGATGCCCGGCACAAGGCCGGGCATGACGATCTTCTCGAATAGCTCGACACAAGACAAACAACAGGAAGGGAATCCCGATGGCGTATGAGACGATCAGATACGAGGTCGCCGAGCAAATTCTCACGGTTACCCTGAACCGGCCCGACAAGCTCAACGCGTTCAACGGCGCCATGCAGAAGGAATTGATCGACGCCTTCGATGCGGCCGACAAGGACGACAATATCCGCGCCATCATCGTCACCGGCGAAGGCCGCGGCTTCTGCGCCGGCGCCGATCTTTCTTCCGGCGCCGACACTTTTGATCGCGACGCGCGGCGCGGACCGGCGAAGCGGCTCGCCAATGGCGCCGTCGACTACAGCGATCAAAATGTACGCGATGGCGGCGGCATGGTGACCTTGCGCATCTTCAAATGCCTCAAGCCCGTGATCGCCGCCGTGAACGGGCCAGCGGTCGGCATCGGCGTCACCATGCAACTCGCCATGGATATCCGCATCGCCTCGGAGAATGCGCGCTTCGGTTTCGTGTTCTCCCAGCGCGGCATCGTGCCGGAAGCCGCATCGAGCTGGTTTCTGCCGCGCATCGTCGGCATCTCCCAGGCCCTGGAGTGGTGTTACACCGGCCGGGTATTTCCGGCGCAGGAAGCGCTGGCTGGCCGGCTCGTCAGCAAGGTGGTGCCGCCGGACCAGTTGCTGCCGACCGCACGTGCGCTGGCCCGCGAAATCGCCGCCAAGACCGCACCGGTGTCGGTGGCACTGATCCGGCAGATGATGTGGCGGATGCTGGGCGCCGACGATCCGATGGAAGCCCACAAGGTCGACAGCCGCGGCATCTATGCACGCGGGCGTTCGGACGATGTCAGGGAAGGCGTGGTGTCGTTTTTGGAAAAGCGTCCAGCCAGTTTCAAGAACAAGGTTTCGGCCGACATGCCCGACTATTTCCCGTGGTGGAACGAGCGGGAGTATGAGTGAGGACGCCGCTACCTAGATTCCGCAGGGTGGGCAAAAGCCACCGGGTCGCGCGAATGCGCGCCCGATGACAGGCTCCCGCGTGCCCACCAACCAAATTCGCTTATATCACTGGTGGGCACGGCGCAAAGAGCGCCTTTGCCCGCCCTACCGTTCTGGATTGCCGCGCAGCGCTCGCAATGACAAACTACCGCATCACCAGCGCGACGCGGCCGATGGCTTTGCGGTCGATCAATAGCCGCATCGCCTGCGCGACGTGTTCCAGCGGCAGACGGTGCGAGACGTTGGGGCGGATCTTTCCGGCTTCCGCCCATTCGTGAAGCGCCCTCAGACGCACTTCGCCGAGCGCCGGATTTTTCCGCGCCGCCTCTCCGGCCCGGACACCGAGCACGCTCGCGCCCTTGATCAGCAGAAGATTGGTCCGGGCAAGCCCGATGCCGCCGGTAAAACCGATCACGAGAAGGCGCGCGCCCCAGGCGATGCAGCGCATGCTGTTCTCGAACACCTCACCGCCGACGGGATCGAACACCACATCAGCGCCGCGGCCGTCGGTAATGCGCTTGACGGCGTCGCGGAACGGCTCGCGTTGGTAAAGCACCAGGTGGTCGGCGCCGCGCGCCTGCGCGACCGCGAGTTTGTCCTCCGATGAGGCCGCCGCGATCACGGTCGCGCCGAGCATCTTGCCCATCTCGACGGCGGCTAGCCCGACGCCGCCACCGGCGCCATGCACCAGCAGCACTTCGCCCGGCTGAACTTGGCCACGGTCGATCAGCGCGTGATACGCGGTGCCGTGGGCGGCCAGAAACGTCGCGCCCTCGGCGTAGTCGAAGGTCGTCGGCAACGGCACCAGTTGCGATGGCGCCACCACGGCCTCATCGGCATAGGCGCCGTGCCGCATCTTGACGATCACCCGGTCGCCGACCGCGACGCCACTGGCCGCGCCGTCGACCTCGATCACATCGCCTGCAGCTTCCACCCCCGGCGTGAATGGCAGCGGCGGCTTGAGCTGATACTCGCCGGCCGCCATCAATATGTCGGGAAAGTTGATCCCGGCGGCACGAATGGCGACGCGCACCTGCCCCTGCGCCAGCGGCGCCGAGGCCAACGTTTCCAGACGCAAGCGCTCGGGCGGACCGAGTTCGCGGCAGACGACGATCTTCGGCATCAGGCCGCGCTCGCCTTGCGGCGCAGCAAGGCTTCGCGAAGCAGTGGAAGCCGGTCGTTGCCGAAATACATGTCGGTGTTGTCGAGAAAGATGGTCGGCGAGCCGAAGCCGCCGCGCGCCATCACTTCATCCGTATTGGCCTTGAGCTGGTCCTTGATCGCCTGCTGACCGATGCCCGCGAAGAATTTTGCAGGCTCGACGCCGACGCGCCGGCAAACTTCCGTGAGCACCGCGTCCTGCGAGATGTCCTTGTCTTCGCCCCAGTAAATCTCGAACACCGCGCGCGCGAACGTGACCTGCTTTCCCTCGGGGCCAAGATGAATGCAGCCGCGCATCGCCTTGACGCTGTTCACGGGAAATACCGTCGGCCGCATCTTGATGGCGAGGCCTGCGGACCGCGCCCAGTCCGCCATGTCCTTTTTCGTGTAGCGCGTCTTCGCCTCGACCGGCTTTTCGCGCGAGGCATAGACGCTCGGGTTGACGGTGTTGAAAATGCCGCCGACCAGGATCGGCCGCCACGTAATCTCCTCGCCGAACTCCCGCGCCAGCGGCTGGATGTTGTGAAAGGCGAGATAAGTCCAGGGACTGGAGCAGTCGAAGAAGAATTCGATCATGGTGTTTCCTTTGGTTTGATTTGGGCCTCTCATCCTGAGGAGCCTGCGCAGCGATGCGTCTCGAAGGATGGGCCACGGGCCTCATGGTTCTCCCGGCGATGCCAACGGGTCGCGCGAACGCGCGCCCGACGACGAGCGCAATTGCGCTCGCGTACTGATGACAGGCTCCGCATCGTCCGGAGACGGCGCAAGAGCGCCTCCTCACCATGAGGAGATCCACTCGCAACGCCTCCCATCACTCCCGTCCCGCCATCTCCTTCGCGGTCTGCCCGAACATATTTCGCCGCGCCTCCTCGTCGAACGGCGCTTTCTCGAATTTGCCGATCGCCAGCCCCGCCTGCACTTGTGGGCGCGCGCGCACATCCGCATACCAACGTTTCACATTGGGATAATCGTCGAGCGTAAAACCTTGCGCCTTATGGGTCATGGTCCAGGGAAAGCAGGCGATATCGGCGATCGAATAGTCGCCGGCGACGTAAGCAGCGGTCTTGCCAAGTTGCATATCGAGCACGCGATAGAGCCGGGCCGCCTCGTCGCGGTAGCGTTCGATGGCATAGGGGATTTTCTCCGGCGCATAGAGCGCGAAATGTCCGTGCTGGCCGAGCATCGGGCCCAGCCCGCCCATCTGCCACATCACCCATTGCACCACCTTGGAACGGCCGCGCATGTCCTTGGGGAGGAAACGGCCGGTCTTCTCGGCGAGATAAATCAGGATCGCGCCGGTCTCGAACACCGAAAACGGCTTGCCGCCATCCGCCGGTGCGCGGTCCACAATCGCCGGAATGCGATTGTTCGGGCTGATCGCCAGAAATTCCGGCTTGAACTGTTCGCCGGCCCGGATATTGACGGGAACGACTGTGTAGGGAAGCCCGAGTTCCTCCAGCATGATCGAGATTTTCCAGCCGTTCGGCGTCGGCGCGTAATAGAGGTCGATCATGGGATCATCCGGGAGCAAGACTGGGGCGATCCTACCCCCTGCTTTCGGCCCATTCCACCCTATGAAAACGCCATGTACCTCGCGGGCAGGACATGGCAGAGACAGGCGCTCAATCAGGACCGACCGGGAGGCCCAACATGCTGTTTCCAACCACGATCGCAGGCTCCTTGCCGAAGCCGGAATGGCTGGCCGAACCCAATACGCTATGGGCGCCCTGGAAATCTTCCGGCGAGGTGCTGGCGCGGGCCAAGCGCGACGCCACCCTGCTGGCCGTCAAACTGCAGGAAGATTCCGGCATCGACATCGTCACCGAGGGCGAGCAGGCCCGGCAGCATTTCGTCCACGGTTTTCTGGAGAAGATCGAGGGCATCGATTTCGCCCACAAGGTCGAGATGGGAATCCGCAAGGACCGCTACAAGGCGATGGTGCCGCAGGTGGTGGCGCCGCTGCGGCTGAAGGGCCGCGTCCATGCCGACGAAGCGCGCGTCGCCCGCACCCATACCGCGCGCAAATTGAAATTCACCCTGCCCGGCCCGATGACCATCATCGACACCATCTCCGATCAATATTACGGCGACCGCGTCAAGATGGCGTTCGCCTTCGCCGAACTGCTCAACGAGGAAGCGAGCGCCTTGCAGGCCGACGGCGTCGACGTGATCCAGTTCGACGAGCCCGCCTTCAACGTCTACATGGACGAGGTCAACGACTGGGGCATCAAGGCGCTGGAGCGCGCCGCGGAAGGACTGACCTGCGCCACGGCGGTTCACATTTGCTACGGCTACGGCATCAAGGCCAATACCGACTGGAAGGAGACGCTGGGCAGCGAATGGCGGCAGTATGAGGAGATCTTTCCGGCGATCGCCAACAGCCCGATCCAGCAGGTCGCGATCGAATGCCGCAATTCGCGGGTACCGCTGGAACTGCTCGGCCTGCTCAACGGCAAAATCGTCCAGGCCGGCGTGATCGATGTCGCCAGCGACACCGTGGAGACCGCTGATGATGTCGTCAAGGTGATCGACGAGGTCTCGAAATTCGTACCGAAGAGCAACATTGTCGCGACCACCAATTGCGGGATGGCGCCGATGCGCCGGGACATCGCGGAAGCCAAGCTGATGGCGCTCGGCGCCGGCGCGAAGCTCGCGAGGCAGAGGTTGGGGTGAAGTGGCTCAAATGTTATCGCCGTCATGGCCGGGCCCGTCCCGGCCATCCACGTCTTTGGCACCTTTAGAGCATTTTCCGGTTCGCTTGAATCATTGCAGCTTCCCCGGTGGCCTCGTGGTTCGAGACGCGCGAAGGCGCGCTCCTCACCATGAGGGTCTGAGACCTCATCCTGAGGAGCATCGCCACCGGGTCGCGCGAATGCGCGCCCGATGAAAGGCTCCGCGATCCGTCTCGACGGATGAATTGCGTTAGAAAGAAAGACGTGGATGCCCGGGACAAGCCCGGGCATGACGAACGCACGGACCGTCGACGCTCACGCGGTCAGCACCATCGCGCTCGGATGCAGCGCCGGACGATATCCGGCCGATAGCGCGCGCAGCAGGTCATGCAACCGTTTCTTTCCGCCATCCAGCCGCTCGCGATGCAGCACGATATCAATATCCGCCACCCGCATCCTGCTGACGCCGTTGCCCTGCTCCCACGCCGCACGAAACGCGTTGGCGTCGTCGCGGCGGCAGAAGAAGCACGGACGATGGCCGGCCGCGAGCGCGGTCGCCTCGTCGAGAAAGAACAGCTCGGTCCAGCTGCGGCCGCCCATCACCTGGCGCCGCCGGCCTTTGAATTCGCAGACGCAGGTGAGCCACGCCTTGCTGGCCCAGCGCCGTGTCAGCAACGTCTTGGTCTGGGGGTCGTGGATGATGCCGCGATTGCCGGTGAACAGGCCACGATGCGGGGTCGCGATGATTTCTCCTGATGGAGTGACCCGATTTTGCAGCGGCATATCGATCTGGGCGAAGTGAGCTCGGCTACTTTGCAAATGTGGTCATGACGCGCATCTTCCAAAGATTCCAGATACGGTCGAGCACCACGAGGTTCACCGCATCGGCTTTGGCGCCTTCTTGCGGCGTCAGGTAGTTCACCTCACCCCCAAGTGCTACCGCCTGCGACTGCAGCCGGGCGTTGACGTCGGTGTAGTAGGCCCGGAACACCGCCAGTTTTGCCGAAGGTCCAACGGTCACGTCGCCATGACCTCGCATCAAAACCACCGCTTTGTCACCCAGCGTCTGCGCCAGGGCTTTACCGATCGCTGCATTGCTCACCAGCATATTGGTCTCGCCAAATTCCTTTCGAATATCCCATACCGGCGCGCCGGCCGCCAGAAAGGCCGCGTTGTGGAATACCGGCCGCAACGCGACCTGGCTTACGGTGAACGGAATGACGCCGGGAGAATGGGTGTGGACCACCGACATTACGTCGGGCCGCGCCCTGTAGATTTCGCTATGGATGAAGCGCTCCAGGAACAAAGACCGCCCGCGCGGGTCCACGGCATTGCCGTCGAGGTCGAATTCCATGATGTCGTCAGCGGTGACCAGCGCAGGCGCCAGCGAGCGCGCCATCAGAAAGTGATTGAGATTGGTGGGATGACGCGCGCTGACATGCCCGAAGCCGTCGAGCACGCCGAAGTCGGCGAGGACACGGCTGCCGATCACGATGTCATCGATCACAGCCGCATCAGCGCCCGGGACCGGGTTGGCCGCAGTTGGAGCCTGGGCCTGGGCACGGACCTCAGCCAAACCGAACAGAGCTGTAAGCACCAAGACCGGCCATGCCAATCGCGAACGTTCAGCCATCGCCAATCAGTCCATCTAGATCACGCCGCGCCGTCGCGCAGCGGCGGCTGGAACGAGAGTGCGGTATCCCATGGAAAGAAAATCCAGGTGTCCTGCGACACTTCGGTAATATAAGTGTCGACCAGCGGCCGTCCCATCGGCTTGGCGTAGACAGTGGCGAAATGCGCCTCCGGCAGCATCTCGCGCACCAACCGCCCGGTCTTGCCGGTGTCGACGAGATCATCGACGATCAGCAATCCCTTGCCGGTCCCGCCGCCGAGTTTCGCGGTGTCGGCTGAAATGCCCTTGAGAACCTTCAGATCGCCCTGCTTGGTGTGATCGTAGCTCGCGATGCATACGGTATCGATCACGCGAACGCCGAGTTCGCGCGCGACGATGGCCGCCGGCACCAGCCCGCCGCGGGTGATCGCGATCACGGCATGAAACGGCCCGACCTCGTTCAACCGCCAGGTCAGCGCCCGGCAATCCCGGTGAAACTGGTCCCATGAGACCGGAAAGGCCTTGCCGGCCCGCTCCTGCGCGCTCAATTCCGAATTCTTGTCCACGATGCACCTTCGCTCCGCCTTGAGTGATCGATTCCTTACCGGACCACGTTTAATCCGGCCAGCATCTCCTTCACCGCGGCCATCGCGGCATTGAGCTTCCCGGGATCGCGCGAGCGGACGACGAGATTGGTGTTCGGTTTCTTGTCCTCGTCCTGAAACGGATAGCTGCCGATGATGGTGTCCGGGTGCGCATTGGCGATCTCCCGCAACGGGCCGCCGATGTCGCCCTCCCTTGCATTGGCGCGAACCGATTCCGACAGCATCCGCACGCCGGACTTGAGCTTCGGCGCGACAATGTCCATCATCGCCTGCATGATCGAGGGCACGCCGGCCATGACGATGACATTGCCGATCTTGAAGCCGGGCGCCAGGATGGTCGCGCTCTGAATCAGCTCGGCGCCCTCGGGGATCCGCGCCATACGCAGCCGCGCCTCATTCAAATCCGCCGCACCCCACCGCTCGCGAAACCGCGCCACCACCTCCGGGTGGTGATCGATGCCGATCCCGAACGCCTTGGCGACGCTGTCGGCAGTGATGTCGTCATGGGTCGGCCCGATGCCGCCGGTGGTGAAAACGTAGCCGTAACGGCCGCGCAGCGCATCCAGCGCCGCGATGATGTCGGCTTCGTCGTCGGCAACGACGCGGACCTCCTTGAGGTCGATCCCGATATTGGTCAGGTATTCCGCGATAAAGCCGATGTTCTTGTCCTTGGTCCGGCCCGACAGAATTTCGTCACCGATCACCAGAATACCCGCCGTGACAATATCGTTCATGACCTCTCCTCAGCCCGCATCATGCCCCCAGCAACACATTGAAGTCATGGGGTTTTGCCGCCGGAATAAGCACCTTGCAGCCGTTTTTTCAGGCAGCACCACGGCTATTCATACCAAATGCCCCCGGTGAATGCATATCGCGCTGGCCCGGGCCTTGCTACCATCCCTTTCAGTCATGCACTCTCTCAGATGACCTCGAAAGCAGTCGGGATATATGGCAGTTGCCTTCGATGAAATGAACGGGCCCGACGGCGACCTCCGCCCAGCGTACCAGGAGCTCTCGCGCTGGCTGAAGGAGACGCCTCCGGACGCGCTGGAATATCGCCGTCAGGAAGCGGAGCTGCTGTTCCGCCGCATCGGCATCACCTTTGCCGTCTATGGCGACGCCGAAGCCCAGGAGCGCCTGATACCCTTCGACGTGATCCCGCGGATCATGTCGGCCAAGGAATGGGGCATCCTCGAAAAGGGCCTGAAGCAGCGGGTGCGCGCGCTCAACATGTTCTTGCGCGACATCTATCACAGCCGCGATGTGCTGCGCGCGAACGTCATCCCGGATGATCTGATTTTCCAGAATCCGGTGTTCCGCCCCGAGATGAACGGCCAGGACGTGCCGCACGATGTCTACGTCCACATCGCCGGCATCGATATCGTCCGGGTCAATCCGGAAAACTTTTTCGTGCTGGAGGACAATGCGCGCACGCCCTCGGGCGTGTCGTACATGCTGGAAAACCGCGAAATCATGATGCGGCTGTTTCCGGACCTGTTCGCGCGCCACCGCGTCGCGCCGGTGGAAAAGTATCCGGACGAACTGTTGTCGGCGCTGCGGTCGGTGGCGCCGCTTGGCGCCGCGGCCGAGCCGACGGTCGCGCTGATGACACCCGGCGTCTATAATTCGGCCTATTACGAGCATTCGTTTCTGGCCGACAAGCTCGGCATCGAGTTGGTCGAGGGCCGCGACCTCATCGTCAAGAACGATGAGGTGTTCATGCGCACCACCGAGGGCTTGAAGCGCGTCGATGTCATCTACCGCCGCGTCGATGATGATTTCCTCGACCCCTTAACCTTCCGCCCGGATTCCGCGCTCGGCGTGCCCGGGCTGATGTCGGCCTATGCAGCCGGCAACATCACATTGGCCAACGCGGTCGGAACCGGCATCGCCGACGACAAGGCGGTCTACTCCTACATGCCCGAGATCGTGAAATTCTATCTCGGCGAAGAACCGATCCTGAAGAACGTGCCGACCTGGCGCTGCCGCGAGCCCAAGGATCTGGCCTACGTCCTCGACAATCTCGCCGAATTGGTGGTCAAGGAAGTGCACGGCTCCGGCGGCTACGGCATGTTGATTGGACCTGCCGCGACCAAGGCGACGATCGAAGCCTTCCGCGACAAGCTCAAGCGCGAGCCCGAGGGTTTCATTGCCCAGCCGACGCTGGCGCTGTCGACCTGTCCGACCTGTACCGAATCCGGCCTCGCGCCGCGTCATGTCGACCTGCGGCCGTTCGTGCTGACCGGGCGCGATCACGTTACCATCGTGCCGGGCGGGCTGACCCGGGTGGCGCTCAAGGAAGGCTCGCTGGTGGTGAATTCAAGCCAGGGCGGTGGCACCAAGGACACCTGGATTTTAGACGAGTAGATTTGGATTCTGGACGAGCAGGTTTGGATTCTGGACGAATAGAGAGAGCAACACCCCCCGCATGCTGTCGCGCACCGCCGAAAACCTGTACTGGCTGGCCCGCTATGTCGAACGCGCCGAATATCTCGCGCGCACCATCGAGGCCACGCTGCGCGTCACGGCGCTGCCCAACGCCTATATCGGCAAGACCAACGAGTGGGATTCGGCGCTGTTGACCGCGGGTGTCAGCGCAAGTTTTTATGATACCTACGAAGAAGCCGACGAGCAAAACGTCGTCGACTATCTGTCGTTTTCACCCAACAATCCGTCTTCGATCCGCAACTGCATCGAAAACGCCCGGCTCAATTCGCGCTCGGTCCGGACCGCTCTCACCAGCGAGATGTGGGACACCATCAACTCGGCCTGGATCGATCTTCAGGAGGTCTGGGGCAAAGGCACCAAGACCCGCGAAGAACTGGCGAAGTTTTTGCGTTTCGTGCAGGAGACCTCGCTGCGGTTCGACGGCTCGGCCTACCGAACCATGCTGCGCAACGACGCCTACTGGTTCTCGCGGCTCGGGCTGCATCTCGAGCGCGCCGACAACACTGCCCGCATTCTCGACGTGAAATATCACGTGCTGTTGCCGGAGGAAGAACATGTCGGCGGACCGCTTGACTATTATCAATGGACCTCGATCCTGCGCTCGGTCTCGGCGCTGACCGCCTATCACTGGGTCTATCGGGAAACCCTCAAGCCATGGCTGATCGCGGACCTCCTGATCCTCAACGATTCGCTGCCGCGATCGCTGGCGAGCTGCTACGGCAATCTGGTGCGCAATCTTGACCAGATCGGTGTCGCCTATGGCCGCCAGGGTGCCGCGCAGCGCCATGCCCGCGGCGTCCGCAATCGCCTCGAGCACAGCCACATGGACGACATCTTCCAGCATGGCGTGCATGAATTCATCCAGGAATTCATTGCGGACAACTCAAGGCTCGGCGAAATCATCACCAAGCAGTATCTGATCTAAAGCTAGCCTTCGCTGCTCACACGAGATCCGGAATTCTCTGTCATGCGCCTGCGAATTGCCCACTCCACCAGCTATCGCTACGAACCGCCGGCCACCGGAGTCATTCAAATCCTGCGGATGACGCCCGGCAGCCATGACGGGCAATACGTCGCCGAGTGGCAGATCGATATCTCCACGGACTCGCGGCTCGATGTGCATCAGGATGCCTTCGGCAACGTGACGCACGTGCTGACCTGTGGCCCGATCGCCGAGCTCACCATTACCGTCGAAGGCCTGATCGAGACCCACGATACCGGCGGCGTGCTCCGGGGGGCAGATGAGCGCTTTCCGCCGAGCCTGTTCCTGCGCTCGACGCCGCTGACCGAAGTCAACCCGGCAATGGCGAGCTTTGTGCGCGAGCTGCGCGCGGAATCCGAAGACGACGTGCTCGGGTTTCTGCACGCGCTGATGATGCAGATCAATGAGCACATGACGTTCGACGAAGACCCCACCAACAGCGGGACCTCGGCGGTGGAGGCTTTCGGATTGAAGCGCGGGGTGTGTCAGGATTACGCGCATATCTTCATCGCCTGCGCCCGCTCGGGTGGCGTACCGGCCCGCTTCGTTGCCGGGCATTTCCTGCGCTCCGACGGGATGGTCAATCAGCAGGCCAGCCACGCCTGGGCGGAAGCGTTCGCGCCGGATCTCGGCTGGGTCGGGTTCGACCCGGCTAACGGCATCTGCACCACCGACGCTCATGCCCGCGTCGCCATCGGGCTGGATTATCTCGGTGCTGCGCCGGTGCGCGGTACCCGCTATGGCGGCGGCATGGAGACGCTGACGGTCGGGGTCAAGGTCGAGCAGGTCGGGGGACGGCAAGGTCAATCGCAGTCACAGTCCTGAAGCACCGTCATTTCCCAGATGCAGTTGCAAATTCGACCACACCCGTCTTTGTGCGGGCCGGCGTGCCTGCGCGCAACGCCTGCGACGCCCGGCATTCCGCACCACCGTCGGACGCTCGGCATCGGTACCGGGCATTTCGCGCGGTAGTATTGGCTAGAACCTCATGGTGAGGAGCGTGTCTTCGCGCGTCTCGAACCATGAAGGCCCCAATCCCTCGCCATCCTTCGAGACGCGGCCAAGTGGCCGCTCCTCAGGATCAGGAGCCGGTGATCGCCTACTTGACATCGGTCGGCGCTATCAATGTGATGGGCGTCAACAAGATCAAGAAACCAATGCACAATCTTCCAGGGAGGTTTCGATGCCGGTGCCTAAGATTGCTCGCCTGCTCGGTGGGCTGATTGCCGCGGGTGCGGTGCTGGGAATGGCGATCTCCGCCCACGCCCAGGAAAAGAAGATCAAGATCGGCGTGATCTACGACCTGACCGGGCCGCTCGCGGGCGGCGGTTCGGAGCTGCAGTACATCGGCGCCAAAATCATGATCGACCAGTTCAGCAAGACCGGGGTCGAGGGTTACAAGATCGAGGCGGTCTACGCCGACGCCCAGAGCAAGCCCGATGTCGCCATCAACGAAGCGGTTCGCTTGATCGAACAGGAAAAGGTCAGCATGCTGCTCGGCTTCTTTTCATCGGCGCAGTGCGTGCCGGTGGCCGCCCGTGTCGAGCAGCTGAAGAATTTCATGTGGATCACCACCTGCATTTCCTCGGCGGTGCTCGACAACAAGAACTTCAAATACGTCTTCCGTCCGCAGGCGAGCGGCGATCAGTTCGGCCTGATGACGATGGACTTCATCGCCCAGAACGCCCAGTCCAAGTTCGGCAAGGAGCCGAAGGACCTGCGCGTCGCCATCATCCATGAGGATGGCGCCTATGGCGTCGACGTGTCCAAAGGCAATCTGGCCGGTGCCAAGAAGGCCGGTTTCAACGTGGTGCTGAAGGAAGGCTATTCGGCCACCGCGCCCGATCTCTCGGCGCTGGTCACCAAGCTGAAGCGCGCCCAACCCGACGTGATCTTCCATACCGGCTACAATCCCGACATCACGCTGCTGCTGCGCCAGGCGCGCGAACAGGGGCTGAAGTTCGGCGCCCTGGTCGGCCATGGCGCCGGCTACGGCGTCTATGAGAAGCTGAAGGAAGGCCTCGGCGGCGACGTGAATTATGTCTTCAACACCGATCCGATCTCGATCTGGCTCGCCAACCAGAAGGCCATGGACGCCAAGCTGCCGCCGGTGATCAAGATGGTCGGCGAGGAGTTCGACAAGCTCAAGCCGGGCGTGGCGATCCGGTCGGCCCATGTCGGCATGGCCGCGTCGAACACCTACGTCTTCATGACCGAAGTGCTGCCGCGCGCCATCAAGAAATACGGGGGCGTCGATCCCGACGCACTGCGCAAGGCGGCGCTGGAAGTCGACCTTCCCGAAGGCGGCACCATGCTGGGCTTCGGCGTCAAGTTCTTCGGCGAAGGCACCCCGATGGCCGGGCAGAACGAACGCTCGTTCCCGGTGGTCATCCAGTATGTCGACGACAAGTCGTATGTGGTGTGGCCGAAGAGCCAGGCGCAGCGCGAGGCTGTGCTGCCGCTGCCGGCGGGCACGACCTACAGCTACAAATAGGCGGTCCTGGGCAGACCGAAGGGACCGCCGTGCTGGTAGTCGAGGGATTGGTAAAGCGATTTGGTGGCTTCAAGGCCGTCAACAACGTGTCGTTCAGGGTCGATCAGGGCGAGATTCTCGGCCTGATCGGTCCCAACGGCTCGGGCAAAAGCACGATCTTCAACATGCTCTCCGGCACGTTCCCGCCGACCTCGGGTTCGATGAAGTTCGATGGCGCCGAGCTCTCAGGTCTCGCGCCGCACCGGATCATCAACCGCGGCATCGGCCGCACCTTCCAGATCCCGCGGCCGTTCCATCGCCTCACGATGTTCGAGAATGTAGCCCTGGCCGGTTACTTCGGCCAAGGCCGCCACAGCCGGGTCAAGGCCGACGAGGCCGCTGAACGGGCGCTCGGCATGGTCGGCCTGCCGACCGATCGCCGTGCCAGCGTCGACGGGCTGGGTGCTGCAGGTCTCAAGAAGCTCGAGCTCGCCAAGGCGCTCGCGACCGGGCCGAAGCTGCTGCTCGCCGACGAAAGCCTCGGCGGCCTCGACGAGACCGAGATGGACCAGGCGGCGGACATGCTGCGCAAGATTCGCGACGAGCTCGGCATCACCATCATCTGGGTCGAGCACATCATGGGCGTGCTGATGCGGGTGGTGGACCGCGTGATGGTGCTGGATCACGGCGAGAAGATTTCGGAGGGCCTGCCGAGCGAGGTGTCGAGCGATCCGCGGGTGGTCGAGGTCTATCTCGGCACCGACGCCGTTGCCAGTCAGGCCGCGGCGGCGGAAGCGCGTCGTTGATGGGGTCCGCGCATGCTTGAACTCAGATCGGTCGACGCGGGCTATGGCAGCTTCCAGGCGCTGTTTGGGGTCAATCTCGACGTCAAGGCGGGCGAAGCGGTCGGCGTCATCGGCCCCAACGGCGCCGGCAAGACCACCTTGATGCGGGTGATTTCGGGTTTGATCCGGCCTCGCGCCGGCACGATTTCGATGGAGGGCGTCGACATCCTGAAAACGCCGGCGCATCGCATCGTCAGTCTCGGCATCGCGCATGTGCCGGAGAACCGCCGGCTGTTTCCCCGCCTGACTGTGGAAGACAATCTCAGGATGGGCGCATTCATGCCGGAAGCGCGGGCGAGGTTCGCGCAGCGGCTGGAGTTCGTGTTCGATCTTTTCCCCCGCATGAAGGAGCGGCGCGGCCAGATGGCCGGGACCATGTCGGGCGGCGAACAGCAGATGTGCGCGATCGGCCGCGCGCTGATGTCCGATCCGAAGCTATTGCTGCTCGACGAACCCTCGGCGGGCCTCGCCCCTGTCGTGGTTCAGCTGGTGTTCGAACTGGTGAAGCGAATTCGGGCCGGCGGCCTGACCGTGCTGATCGTCGAGCAGAACGTGCAGCAGGTCTTGCGCGTGGTCGATCGCGCCTACCTCCTGGAGGCAGGATCCATTCGCGCGTCGGGAACCTCGGCGCAGATGTTGACGAGCGATACCATCAAACAGGCGTATCTCGGCGTCTGAGGGGCATGCAAGCGATGCAGGCATTTCTGGATATTTTCGACATCTATCTGCTCGAAGCCGTGGTCAACGGCATTTTGCTGGGCGGGGTGCTGGCGCTGCTCGCGCTCGGGCTCAATTTGATCTTCGGCGTCATCGACGTGACCTGGATTTGCTATGCCGAGCTGGTCATGATCGGCATGTACGGCATGTATTATCTGGTCCAGTATTACGGCCTGCCCTACTGGGCCGCGGCGCCGCTCACCATTCTCCTGGTCGCAGCGCTTGGGGCGGCGCTGCACTATATCGTCATCGCGCCGCTATTGACGGCGCCGCCGATCAACCAGCTGCTCGCCACCGGCGGCGTGCTGTTCATCCTGCAGAGCTTTGCGACCGTCGCTTTCGGCATCGACTTCCGCAATCTCGGCATCCGCCTGCCGGTACTGGCGCTCGGCGAGATGCACTTCAGCTACTCCAGGCTGTTGTCCTTTGCCGCCGCGCTGATCGGCATGGTGACAGTCTACCTGTTCATGAAGCGCACCTATACCGGCACCGCGATCCGCGCCATCTCGCAAGATCGCCAGATCATGGCGTTGATGGGCGTCGATACCAAGCGCATCTACCTCGTCACTTCGGCGCTGGGCGGCGCGCTGGCGGGCCTGGCGGCCTGCCTGCTGGTGCTGCAATACGACGTGCATCCGTTTGTCGGCCTGTCGTTCGGGCCGATCACCTTCCTGATCTGCGTGCTCGGCGGGCTCGGCAACTTCGTCGGCGGCTTCGTCGCCGCTTTTGTGTTCGCCGAAATCATCTCGCTGGGCGGGCTGTTCTCCGATCTGGAATGGGGTTACGTGCTGGCCTTCGCCTTCTTCATCGTGATGATGTTCATCCGGCCCGCCGGCCTGCTGGCGAGGCGCTCGTGACAGCGCGCACCCCCGCCTGGGCCGCCGCGATCGCAGCGCTTATTGCGCTCCCCTTCGTCTATCGCGACCCCTACCATCTGCACATCCTGATCCTGATCTTGATCTGGTCGTTTGCCTATACGTCGTGGTCGATGATGGGCCGCTTCGGCCTGGTGTCGCTCGGTCATGGCGGATTCATGGGCGTCGGCGCCTATGTGACGGCGTTGTTGTGGAATCACCTCGGCGTCTCGCCGTGGTTGGGAATCCCGCTCGCGATGACCGCCGCGGCGGTGCTGGCGGTGATCGTGGCCTACCCGTGTTTCCGCTTCCGCATCACCGGGCACTATTTCGTGCTGGTCACCCTGGCGCTGTCCGGAATCGTCCTGCAGGTCATTACCGCGACACGCGACTATACCGGCGGTTCGCTGGGATACACGCCCGACCGCACCAGGGGCAGCCATCTGCTGGCGCTGCAATTCGACGACAAGGTGACCTGGTATCTGATTGCGCTCGGGGTCTGGGCGCTCGGCCTCGTGGTTTGGCGTTGGGTCGATGCGAGCATGGATCGCTATGCCCTGGAGGCTATCTCGGAGGACGAGGATGCCGCCGCCGCCGCGGGCGTCAACGTCACCGCCGAAAAGCTCAAGATCACGGTGATCTCGGCGCTGATGACATCGCTCGCCGGCGCGCTCTATTGCCAGTACCAGATGTTCATCTCACCCGACACCGTGAGCGGCATTTCGGTGTCGCTGCAAATGGTGTTCGCGGCCGTGGTCGGCGGCATCTA